>Ga0325403_1004881_pt1 | contig 12552 bp, 8 predicted proteins | sample PopdelMetagenome_19_FD_205665 | JGI IMG/M metagenome (GOLD analysis project Ga0325403, IMG submission 205665) | Populus deltoides microbial communities from Bellville, Georgia, United States - Xylem-PdKOR-R4 | ecosystem: Host-associated > Plants > Phyllosphere > Stem > Wood/Secondary xylem...
AAAAAAAAAACTGTTTCTATTGCCGCTGGTTTTCATTGCCTTTTCAAATTTGTAAATCTTCCTTGTCCGTGATGAGGAAGCTGTTCTAGCATTCAGTTTGCTCATAGATGCAGAAGAAAGAATGAGGCTTTTATTGTATTCAATTGATGCTGTTATATGAAATTCCTAAACTATCTAACTATGTGGGTGTGGAACAAGTAAAAAAAAGAAATGGAACAAATGGCACGAGTTAAGCATATACAATTTGGGTATAGCATTGAAATGAAAGAAATGTGGACCTGAGAAGCGGCAGTTCCAAGCAAAGAAGGCCTGAGGCCGCTGTATAGTCCACCCCAACCTTCGCTTCTAACGACCTGGATAATTAATAGATTTAATTAATTTTGTTTAGAAAAAAAAAAAGTCACAATGATAAATTAAGGAACCAGAAGAAGAAATCTAACCTAACATCTGACCTGGAGGATTTGAAGAAGAGTGCCTGTGGTTGTGCCAGAGTGTTTGGAAGGGGTTTGCGGTTGCTTCTTCTTCTTGTCTATTCTCTCTGTTTGCTGGCGCGTATTCACCTAACGTCACGGCAATAATTTATTTAATTTAGTTTAGTTTTTTTCTTTATTTGAAATTTAATTTATTTACTTAAAAAAAAAACAAGGAAAGAGAAGTTGAGGAAGTTATAAAGAGAGGAGATGAGCTGCCGGTGATAAGACCAGTAAGAGCAGGGAGGAGGAGTGTGTGAGTGTGAGCGGCAGTGGAGTAAAGTACTGTTTGGAGGGGATAAGTGATGATTTGAGCAACAATACCGCCTCCTGCTCCTGCTAACCCGTTCGCTACTGCGTTAGAATTGGAGGACATCGCTCTCTCTTCTTCTCCCTTCTTCTCTGCTCCACTTCCTCCTACCGAACTGTCAATTATCTCTAGTCTATCTATACACACGCCCCATGTTAATAATTATGAACACCAGAATTAATTGGAGTTAATTTCATTTTATTTGCTGAGATGTTTAGTACAAGAAAAACTAATATCCCTCGATTTACCGAGACAAAAATCACTAAACATTAAAACTGCTAAAAAAAACTGACAAGTGGAATAAGATTGTTTTTTTATGAGATATATTTGCTATTAAACAAATAATCGAGGACAAAATGATTTGTTCAGTCTTTTTTTTTACTATAGTATATATATTAATTTACCCTTTAAGACATGGAATTTAAATTCTTTAAAAAAAACAAACAAACAGTCAAGTTACAAGAAAAAAAAATATACATGTATTAAAAGGTCTTTTTTTATAAAAACAGTAAAAAAATAAAACTACCCTTGAATTTCAAAAAAAATAAGGTTGCGTAAGGATGTTTAATGTTTTTATTTTTTTCTAATGGTTTTGTTGTAAATCTTAAGTGGGGTCAGGGGTAATTAGGTATTTATATATATAATTATTAATATTTATATTCAAAAATGATTGATATGTGTTAGGCATGTGCTAACAAGTGGGCGTTGCCCGTGCTCTTTAGATGGCGCATGTGGCTTCTAAACAGCACCAAACATTGTTTTTTAAGGTGGTGTTCAATGTGTCTCACCACCCTTATCATGTTGGTGAGTGTTCCAGACAGCATGCGTAGGAGCTCCGCCAGAGACATTTCTTATTGGTCATTGCAAAAAAAAAAAAAAGGTTTGTATATTTGTTTGTTAAATCAAATTAGATCATTATTCTTTTTATTGCAATGTATTTGGCCTTGAATCATTTATTGAGTTAATTTGTCTTCACACTTGATTTTTAAATAAGATTTGATCTTCATTCTTTTAATTGCATTGTATTTGGTCTTAAATCATTTATTAAGTTTTAAAAAAAACTAAAAAAAAAATGATAAAAAGTAATTGAAAGAATGAAGACCAAAACTAGATAAAAATAAAATTAAATTAAATGTTGAGGGGACGAAATTGAAAAAAAAAGACAAATCAAGAAAATGATAAGACTATAGCAATAAAAATAATGAGGACAAAAAATGGATTAAAAACTAGATACAAAAAAATACCAAGGGATGAAATTGAAAAAAATAATAAAAAAGTATAAAATACACAAATAGAGCAAACAAAATAGAGGGGTCAAGTTGGATAAGAAAAATCAAATTCAATAAAATCCCTAAAGAAGAAATAAAAAAAAAAAGCTAAACTTCAAAAAACTTCGAAAGTCAAATAAATAGTAATCAAAAAAGAAAGCTAAAATCGATAAAACTACAAATTAGATGACAAAAGTGTTTTTTTTTTGAAAGGTTAGACACGAATTTCAAAGGCATAAGAGAGAAAAGAGAGAAGGAAAAAAAATCTCATCATAACCTAATCGAACCTCGTATGTTAGCACTCACCACATTGCTGAAAATAGGACGACTTGTTACTCTCAATGCCACTGTGAAAGCAAGATTTTGGAAATTGAAAAGGCCCTCAAACACCACATTAATAGTGTCGGGGCTTGTCACGCGGTTACACGCGTCAATAATTTTTTTAATAATATTTAATAACTGAAAATTACCAAGCATCCCATAACAAATTGGAAAATAACAAGAAATTATAAGAAAATGACTAAAACAACCTTGAAACTAACTTTTTTTTTTATTATTATAAGGGTAATCCTAACATCTCATTGTTTTAAAAAAATAAAAAAGACAAAGAAGCTCCCCTGTGTATATTCATTTTTTTCCTTCCAAAGGGTAAGACCATAACTTTATTGTACTTTTTTTTTATAAAAAACTAAAGAGCCTCTCACCAAAAGCTTAACTTTTTTTTTTCTTTTAAGGGAAAAATAACCATTATTGTTTTTTAAAAAGATACTCTAACCGATTTGTCCCTAATCAATTTTACAATAACTAATGTATTATCTCGAAAAGACAAATCTAGCCCTGATAACAGGCCAAATTAGTTTTTTTGTCAATGGAAAAAATGTATTTACACTAGGATAAGTTGTGTTGGTATCAAGAAAGTTCTGTGGAGTTCATAATTGCAAAAAAAAAGTCAAAGTAATGGCTACGATGCATCTAGGCACTTCAGAATACGCCGGCAGGCGGGCCAATAGGTGGGAGCCGTCTGTCATTATCTCTATCATAATAGAAGCAAGCATGTATTTACAGTACTACAATGAATAGGAACTTGTGTCTAGGTTCATAGAAAATTACTAATGCTTTCTAGTTTTTTTTTTGTAATATTAAAGTATCAATTAAAAAAAACCAACCACACAAAAGAAACAAAAGAAAAAAAAATAATTAAAAACAAAAAACAAAAATGTGCGAGCTCACTTTTATCAGTCAATTAAACTCATGGTTCAAGTTATAAGATTAAAATAACTCTATAGAAAAAAACAAAGAAAACCATGAAGCCTATTCTAAAAAATTAACATTGTGTAATGAGATTGAAAAATAAAATAAGTAGAAAAAATGATGTGAACTCATGATTTGAGCCATTTAATTGAAAGCATCAAACCTAAAAAAATCATGAAACCTAAATTTCTATAAATTAAATATCAAAAGATGAAATTAAAAAAAATTATGAAAATGATTAAAAAAATAACAATTAAAAGGACGGGGACCATTTAAAAAAAAATAGAGGATGGATAATTTTGGATTGAGGGGCTAAATTGAAAACAAGAATCATTTTCACAAAATAATTAAAAAAAGAAACCACCAAGAGAATGAGAGTCAAATATAAAAAAGCAAAATAATAATTTTTTTATTAAATGATGACATTGAAAATAATTGAAAGTTCATGAAAGATGCGAAAAAAAGAAGAAAGAATCAGGATCAAATAAAAACAACAACATAGATTGAATGATGCAATTGAAAAAAAATAAAAATAAAACTTATAAAATGATTAAGGACAAAAATTAAAGAAAAAAACAGACTGATACTCAAATATAGAGGTCTGCTCTAAAATTTTAAATTTTAGGCTCAAATCTCGAGGGAAGAGAGATAAGAGAGAGAGAAAAAAGATCTGGTGATAATTTGTTCATCAAAACCTAACATACGCCGCCTAGTGAGGAAAAACAATGCTATGAATAATCGAATGACACTATAAAAGCAATTTTTTATCTGCTGTATGACGGCGCACGCGCCACCAGAAAATCACGACCTCCTCAACGCTTAATATGTGTTTTTTAATATTTTTTAATTATTGTAAAAAAATAATTTATCTCTAAGACAATTTATTGTAACAAAAAAAAACTTCAAAAAAATCTTTAAACTAAGGTTGTTATAGAAAATTCAAAAAACAGTGAAATCACAAAAAAAAAACTCTCAAAGATCAGTTATCAATTACCTGATTTTTTGTCACAAAAAAACTTAAATAAATCTTGTAATTTACCCTTGATCTGTCTTATTGTTTGATTTTATGAAAAGCAAAATTGTTTCTACTCGTTTGGTGGTTGCGGTTGCTTTTCAAATAATTTTTCATGTCAAAATACATGTTGATGATTTTTTTTATTTTTTAAAAATTATTTTTAACATCAATACATCAAAATAATTTAAAAACACAAAAAATATATTAATTTAAAGTTAATAAAAAAATAAAAAAATTTAAATTTTTTTAAAAATATTTTTGAAATAAAAAACAAACAATGCTGCAACGTTTTTCTCATGCTTTATCTATATTTTTGATAAATATATTATTTGTAGTCATCAAAATTATTTCAAGTAAATAAAAACAATGTTCATCTGGGATGGTTGGGTGAACGATCTGCATCCATTTGTTATTATTATTATTATTTATCATTGCCCTTGTCTAATTTTAATTAAGCGAAATTGCATGGGAAATTGTTTAAATAATAAATTAATTCATCTAAATTTAAAAGTTTCAAGCTGAAAACTTGAAATAGTAGAAAGTACAAGCGGAAGTTGCAGGGAAGTTGGCAAAAGAGGAGAAGGTACAAAGCCGAAGGAAGTAGTCAACGCCAAAAGCAACGCCACATCACCAGCAGCAGCATCGTCCTACGCGACTCTCTTTTTTTACTGCCTGCTGAAATTACGACGAACGAGCGGAGCGGGGCGGAGAGAACCTATCCATCTTCTCTGCACTGTAATCATCTCTGCTTAACACGCTACAAAGTCTTTACAGAATTTTTATTTATCAAGAGTTTAGATTGTAAAATTAAAAAGTACAACTAGTTAGTAAGTAATCTTCGATTGACAGGGAAGGGAAGAGAAGGGATCTGGATTGAAAGAGAAGAAATTACAAGATGGTAAAGGAAACAGAATACTACGACGTGCTTGGAGTCAGTCCCACAGCCACCGAGGCTGAGATCAAGAAAGCTTATTACATCAAGGTAATTGCCAAATTTCAATTTCAAGAAATTACTTCACTACTCTTGCTTTCTTTCTCAGTAGAAACGGATAGATCTCGTTTTCTCGCCATCCATCATCATTTATCCATTCATTTCAACTGGCTGGATCCGTTACGATGATAATGACGCTTCTTCTTCTTTTTAAATAAACCCATAGAATGTTTTGATTGCTTACTTCTCTATTCCATTCTATTCTATTATTCTAGTGTAGACTACAGCTGCTATAATCTTCACTAAGAGTCATTTCCTCTTTTTTTTGTTTAATTTTCCTCCGCAGGCACGGCAGGTCCATCCTGATAAAAACCCTAATGATCCCCTTGCTGCGCTGAATTTTCAGGCAAGCCTTTCCCTTTCTGAAATAGAAATACTGATACCTCTTTTTTTATTTGGTGTTTCTAACTTCGTTTTCTCAACAGTAAGTCATCATTAACAATCACAGTCGTATTTGCATGCTTCCTTGCTAGTAGTACTGTTCGGAAAAGATTTTATACTCTCAAATCAGATGGATATGTCTTGAAGTGGTTCATGAGCTATCCATTTAGTCTCTCTGGCATGTTCTTCTTTATACAGGAGAGTCATTTAGGATTGCCTTTTACACTCTTCCCATGAAATCCACACGAGATATTTAAGGGTTGGAAATGTTCATTATTTTCCCCTTCCCATTACACTCTTTCGAGCTTATTTATTCAGAATCACCCTTTGTTACTTGCCGCCTAGGATTATTGTTGGCATTAACTGATAGTACAAGATGAATCATTTAGAAAGTGGTAGTATTAAGTGTGAACATTAGATCTAAATGAGCAGAGAAGGAAGGGAAGAGTAAGTAAAGACCGAGAGGAAGAGGAGTAAAGGGGTATAGTTACAGCCTCCTTTTTTCAGATGCATATTAGGGAAAAGGAGACGATGCACCTACCTTGCTGGTTAGGAGGGAAGATTTAATTGTAAAAGTAGTATTACTCTCCGCCACCCCAATCTGTTCTGGTTATAGACTAATTATCCAAAATTAAATAAACCCAAAAACAACTCTCATTGTTAACCACTAAGCGTTTTTGTGGATCCCAAGTTCCAAATTTTCCCTTAAGGTTGAAGAGATTCCATCTTTAAGTTTCTTGAATTTTTCTGGAACTGCATCACATAGCCTAAATTGTTCGTCATATTTTAGGATCAAGTTACGGTTAGTTGCCACATGGCAAATGACTGTTGGTTAAAAAAAAAATCTAATTTCCTGACTCTTAAAACTCGAACAAGTTTCCAGGTATCAAATCTGAATATACTTGTTATATTAAATTCTATGTTTTCATTCTTGGGTTAGACTAATGGTTAACATGCATTCAAGGATCGGCAGGAACAGCAATGGGTATTTGGGTATTGAAAGCATTGGCATCTCTTATTGAGATTTCTTTCTTTCGGATTCAGGTGTTGGGAGAGGCATACCAAGTATTAAGCGATCCTGCCCAGCGGCAAGCTTACGATGCTAATGGAAAATCTGGAATCTCAACGTTAGTTTCTATTCTTAATCTGTGGATAAATGAATTTCAAGGCTGATGGATTGTCTGGCTCCACATAGATTTCTATGTAATATTGAAGCGCAGTATTAGTGGAAGATCACAAGGCGTTTCAAATAGAATATTCAAATAAGATAGAGCTTGAAAAAAAAATTCTCTTATCTTTTTTCTTCTTACATTTGTTTACATCTTCATTCTCTGCAGCGAAGCAATCATCGAACCTGCAGCAATTTTTGCGATGCTTTTCGGCAGTGAGCTTTTTGAGGTCTACATAGGACAACTTGCTATGGCATCAATGGCTTCACTAGACATTTTCACAGAGGGGGAACAATTGGATACTAAAAAGTTGCAAGAGAAAATGAGAGTAAGATCCAATAGCATACCATTATTTATTATCAACTGAACCCTTGGCATTTCATTAGAACTTCTCTTCTTTTCATTATTTTTGTGTGTGTGCGTGCTGATTCTTTTGTGTCTTATTGCTTTAAAAACGAGTCTTATTACTGCTGAGGAGTTAAACAGTGATAAGAAGAGAAATGATACAACAAAAAGAGTATGGGAAAGTGAGTTTGCAACCCTGTGATCTGCTGGGAATTTTTTCTACTCCTCTTTGCTGATACTACTGTCAAAACTGAGGGTTTTTGGGCAGAGTGTTAGAACATCTGCTGCAACTATCATGTCTCAAACCAAGTCAGAGTGCAGATGCTCCCTCTGTTTGGCAATTATCCAATAAAGAAGTCATTTTATACTTGAGGATATGTTTGGTATGGGGGTAGGGGGGGATTGCAAGGGTAACTCTTAACCCCCTATACATGTTAACCTTTGGGGGAGAGAATTTTCAAGGAGGGTAATATTTAACCCTGAAAAGGGTTAGATGTTAACCTTCCAAGGGGAGGAGCAAAGGAATTTTAGGGGGGGGGGGGGGTCCCTTTTTTTAATCAAATAATAATTTATTGATTTTTATTTTACACTTCTCATTTTACTATTATTTAATTTTTTATAATTTCACTTAATTTTAATTTTGATTTGATTTATATTGGGACTCACTTTTACCCTTATTTTTTTCAACTACTACCTAACGTCCTTAACACTTCACCTCTTAACATATTTTTACACCTTTAACACTTGTTCTTTAAATCTTACTCCCTTAACATTCCTCCACCAAACTTTTAACCCCATACCAAACACAATCTAAGTATAATATATGTCATTAATTTTCATATAGAACATAAACCTCAGATGTAGCACTTTCTCTAAACTTTATCTGTAAGAGTTTGTTTTCATGCATTTATGCCCGGGCTTGGTTGAGTTGGACTGAGCATTGAAGATGTGCTCTGTTTTATTACTTGAATATTTGCTGATGAATTTGTGTTATAAAGGGTTGCACTTTTCAATTTTATTTTTCAACAGGTTGTTCAGAGGGAGAGGGAAGAAAAACTTGCAGAAATACTAAAAGATCGACTTAATCAATATGTACAAGGCAACAAAGAGGAGTTCATTAATCATGCTGAGGCTGAAGTAGCTAGGCTCTCAAATGCAGGTTAATTTTCATTTTCTGGAAATGATTGTTTAAAGTATAAGGAATTACAAAAAAAATAAATGAAGAAAAGAGTACAATACAATAAGTTCTCTGTGTCTGCCTGGTTTTATTTAAAGCTGAATTGGCCATCTCTTTTGCTTTAAATTGAGCTTTAGGGAGAACTAAACTCTAAAGTGCTTTTCTAAATATAGGATCTACACATGAAACAGCCAATGCACTATTTCCATTTTAAATGGGAGAGATTTTCACTCTCATGATGAGTTTCATTTTTTTCATGTGATGGTTTATGGCTTTTGAACTCAATGATGTCCATTGCATGAATTGCTAGCTGATATAATTGTAAAAAAATGATGTTTAATTGATTAAGATGCTGATTGTATGAGGAATGTGTGGTTGTTCCAAAAGGGATGAAAATTATGATAATTACATAATTATTTCCTGATGCTTATGCGGTAGGTACAGTTGAAAAGGTGAGGATTTTGGTGATTGCCAAGAGAAAAGATTCAATATTTTGGACATTACTTATGTTTTAATTGCAGTTGAAGCTTATAGGCTAAAAATTAGGTCTGCTTGAAAGTTTTGAAGCTGACATTTTTTAGTAACAGTAAAATTGTTGTTTTATCTACATCAGTATGGAATTTTATCCAACTGGAAAAATTAAAATAAAGAAAGAAACCCATTCATTACTTAAAATCTAACCACTTGACTAAAGTTGGGTTACTGTGTGGCAGAGAGAAGCAAGTGGATTTAGTTTGCCAGGCTTCAATCTTTTGAGGGAAAGAAGTGGCATGTTTGAATTTGAATAGTCGTTTTGCGAGTCTGCTTATGGACTAAAGGAATTTACTAAAAGGAGAATAGAAATCATCAGGAGCATGATTCATGATCCTTGATTGAAGAACAATGAAGCACAAACGAAAGCACCACAAGCATCTTATGAAGATAATAAGAGACAACATTTTAGGACACAAAATTTTTGTAAACAGCACTTAATTCTTATAAAATTAATGCTGTCTATTTAATTCATCCTAGGAAACTGAAAAAAATCCCTCTTTTTTTTTCCTTTTCCTTTTCATACTACCAGAGACAGTTTGGTCAATGACTGGTGAAACTGAACTTTAACCACGGCCCTTTGCAATACTTCTCATCTTTTGTGTTTCGACATAATGCGTAACACTTTTTTAAAAGTTTTTGTTCTCTGTGTTTTACAGCTTATGGTGTTGATATGTTGAACACAATTGGTTACATTTATGCAAGACAAGCAGCAAAAGAGCTGGGGAAAAAAGTGATATATCTGGGTGTGCCATTCATTGCTGAGTGGTTTAGAAACAAAGGCCACTTCATTAAATCCCAAGTAACTGCAGCAACAGGTTGGTGGACACTTGTAGCTTTGATCATAACCATGTATGGTGGTTACATGTTTGATCTGCATTTTGGTCAAACCATACAGGCTTTTGACTGTTATTCAGGGGTAGTTTATAGGTGTCAAAACCTGTATCAAATTCTGATATATTTCCAGTGTGTTGGGCATGTGTCTGATCTCTTTTCATACACACTTGTGTGTGTGTTTGTGCATATTTTCTGTATATAGCGTTAAATAGCTCAATGTATTTTATGTTAATAAAAAAAGTTCAACTCTTTGTTGCACAACAGTTTTCTGCATGGGAAATACTTCTTAGGCTATCTAAGTTTGGGCCTTTTCCCTTTTTGCTTCTTTTGTGGCTGTTGTTACCAGGTGCCATTGCCCTGATCCAGTTACAAGAGGAAATGAAAAAGCAGCTCAGTGCGGAAGGGAATTATACAGAAGAAGAGCTTGAAGCATACATCCTATCCCACAAGAAGTTGATGACCGATTCCCTGTGGAAGCTTAACGTAGCTGATATTGAGGCCACTCTTTCCCGTGTTTGTCAGATGGTTGTTTTGCTAGTCCATAGATATTAATGGTTGTTGGCTAAAACTGAGTTAGATTACGGGTTCAATTTATTTGGTGGTAATCTATTAATGGTTTATACTAGGTTCTTCAAGACAACAGTGTCAAGAAAGAAGAGCTTCGTGCACGAGCCAAGGGTTTGAAAACTCTTGGTACAATCTTCCAGGTATTACTTTCACCCATGGTTTTTGCACTTTCTCTTATAAAAATAGTTAATTCCTCAAGCGTCTGAAAGTTGAAAGAATTTTGTGAATATAGAGGGTAAAATTGGCCAATGGGGGTGAGGGTGAAACTGTGCTAGGTGGTTCTCTGCATCAACTGAATGGAAGAGAACCAAGTTCTGATGCTTTTTCTCCTAATACGTCACCAAAATCTAAAAGTCCTGAAGAGGCATCTTATAGCACATTGGCATCACAGGTACTTCTCATCTCCAGCTGTTCGCACACATACTTCTGTATCTCATTCTTTTTTGGGCTTCAAGGCATTTCAACATTTCAGTATTTGATAGGTGTGATTCATGGCCAATGTGGTTTTATCACATTTCAACTATCAATTTGTGAGACAGTTCTGGAAAACTTAGGCAAGGTTACAGAATCTGGTGTAGGGCATGATTGAGTAGGCAGGGTACTTTCATGCGTCAACATTTTCATATTTCTGCCCCTTTTGGTTGGTGCAGAAGTTTTGAAGTAAAGTGAAGATACAGCTGGCTTTCTTTATGTTGTGTGTTTCTGCTTGTATGCAGAGGAAGAAAAACCACTGAGAAAAACCAAGGGGAGAGTTTTTTCTATAATTAATGGTGCTACTAAGAACAAACTAGGTTGGCAGATGTCTGCCTGTTGGAAACTGGATAGATAGCACCAAACAAGTTGTGGGAAAACTCTGAGCATAAACAATGCTGCTACAGATGTGAAAGTGTATGTTGCAAGGAGCTAATTTGTATGAAGGTGGTACAGGGAAGTTAAGCTGACAGAGACCATTCTGACTTTTCTTTTAGCCTGATTCCCTTCACAGAGATGGGGTAGTGGGACTTGGAGAGGCTAAGCTCTGTGTTAGGTTGTGCTCTTCTGACAATATTTGGAGAGCTTATTTGGCATGACTTTCAGTGAGCAATGTGATGACCTTTGACTTGAAAAAAAGAACTAAATAGAAAAATATTAAACAGGCATAGCAATTTTCACTTTACAGAGACACACATGCACACAACAAACCTGTCCACCTACACAGTCATCTGACAGTGATCAGGTGTTAATGTGGTATATTTAAGGTTACTATTGCCGAACTGAAGTGTGAAAACTGAGAATAATTAATGTGATGGACTTTTATGTTCTATGTATCTCCAACGAATGTCAGAACAGTCCCTGACATATTTACATAGTAGAAAATGGAAGAGAAGGGTGGGGAATTGAGAAAAGCACCCTTGTTCATCTAATATAGTTCTCACTGTTTCTTGTTCATGTTACTGATTTCTCTCTCCTTTCCTTTTCTGTGGTGCTCATGGAAATATTGGACATCTTAGAGCCCCTATGTGGAAGCTCCGCATTTTGATGGTGCTCAGTTTAACTACAACTTCCCAAGGCCAACGGCACCTCCTGGTGCACAGAGACATTCTTCTACAGGCAGTAGCTGAGGGCGGAAAATGATGATCTCTTGTGTGAGAAGCTTCTATACCAATGTTGTGTATCTATCAGGGAAAGGTTTGAATTTTCATTTGTTTAGTATTCATGGAAAAGCCCAGTTCTCCTCCACTTTGGTGGGCATAGTGTGATTTATGTATTTATGTGCGTATGGAAATATTAATACATTACGAGGAAATGAGAGGTGGTTGTAGAAAATGGTGTTTCTTTATGTTTTGTCTAGAAGACTGGCCTGTGCTTTATTGTTCTGTAGTTTTTATGTCTTTGAATGTTATATGGTTTAACAGATGTACATTCATGTTCAGGTTTTCACTTGGTATTTGCTTCTTGGTGATTAATGTATTGTTGCTAGTCTAGTGGATAAAGCAAACAGGATTGATATTGTTTGCCTGTTGATAAGCCAACACCCGTATATGGTAGCCTTCTAAGAGGTATTGTTTTACAGAACCATATAGGAAGTTTTATCATTTTAAAAGACATTTATTGAGAGGAGAGGTGTTTTTTATGTTTATAAGCGATTAAAACTCTTGTTTTCTAGTCAATGTGGGATTGATGATATCATCATAACCTCTAGACAAGGGATTTGGGTAGTCATACATGACTGATATTATTATAGACTGTCATATGATAAT
>Ga0325403_1004883_pt1 | contig 12551 bp, 9 predicted proteins | sample PopdelMetagenome_19_FD_205665 | JGI IMG/M metagenome (GOLD analysis project Ga0325403, IMG submission 205665) | Populus deltoides microbial communities from Bellville, Georgia, United States - Xylem-PdKOR-R4 | ecosystem: Host-associated > Plants > Phyllosphere > Stem > Wood/Secondary xylem...
TTATTTTTTTCTTATTGTTTTGACGGCTCAATCTAGATATATTTTTTACTATTTCATTCTCAGCCCTTCTAATTATATTCTTTTTATCATATCATTATGTTTCTAATATCTAGAAAAATTATTAAACTTTTATGGATATATTAGATTAATATATAAAATATGTTTTTAAGTTCATTTGTAGAAAAAAAATAATTTTAATTGATATACAATTTGATTTAAAAATATTTCTCAATCCAAAAAAACATATAATAACTGCTATTATAGTATTCTTAGAATATCTATAATTAGTGAGATTTGTGTATTTCAATATTTTCTTCAATTAGGATTCAAATTTTGTGAATTATGGTAGTAATAACTAATGTTGACATTTTTCATTATGTGTCTCGATCATGCCGAATTACCTTCCCTAAAAAAAAAAAAACTAGAGTAAATCCTAGCTAATTCATTCTTCGTATGAAAGTAATGGAATAGTTATAGTTATTTTTTTTTAATTTTATCTTTCAATTTTTTTAATTGAATTCTTTTTTAGTTATTTTATTTCATCATTTAAGATTACATTAATTTTGATTTGGTCTTCTTAATTTGTTTTTTTTATTGTTTTAAATGAGATTATCATAATCTCAAACAAACATCTTCCAATTGGATTGATTCTTAATTTTGTTATCATCTATATTTGTCATCACACCATTAAGTACAAAATAATTAAAAAAAAAAAAAAGTTGTTAAACTCAATGGAGTTCATGATCCAGATTATAGGTTTGACGGGTTAAATCGTGAAACCCGAGTTGATTCAACATGTCACCTTCTCAATTTGAAAAAAAAAATATCATCTTGAGATTTTTCTTAAAGCCAAATTATATTTTTATTAGTTATCCAAGTTGTCTTTGAACTCTTTAAATCGATTAGATCACGTTAGAGCAACTTCTATGCTGATTAATTTTAAACTCATGTTAGGTAAGGAGTTGATTCAAGAGATTTTAAAGATGACCCGCTAGATTGGGGCTCTTTTCCCCTCGTTTGTTTTTTATATAAATTTTGTTTCTTAATTTTTTTTCTTTCAATTGAATCCTTTTTGGCTTTTACTTTTTCAATTTCATTATTTAACAATGAATTTATTTTGAATTGGTCTTCATAATTTATTTGAGTTTGCCTTTTATGAGATTATTGCAGTCTCAAATAAATATCTTGATAATTGATTGATACTCAATTTTATATCTATTTTTATTATTATATCATTAAGTAAAAAAGTAATTTATTAAAAAAAATAAAGTTGTTAAACCCAGTGAAGTCTATGATTTGAGTTGCAGGTTTAGCTAATTAAACTGTAAAATTCAGATCAATCCAATATATCGCAATTTCAATATAAAATATAAAGAAAATACCATCTTGATTTATTTTTAAAAAATTAAACCATGTTTTTAACTAATCATTTGAGTTTGTTATAAGTCGACTGGGTTATGTTAAAACAACTCTTAAACAAATTAATTTTAAACTCAAATTAAATAAAAAATTCGGTAAGAAGATTTTAAGATTAATTAGTTGGGTTAAATTTAATAATATTACCAAATAATTTTTTCACATTCAATTTTTTTTTTTAAATTCCATGGGAGCGTAGCGCGTGACAGTAGTTAGTGGTTATGCCTAATTAAAAATACATGCATAATGATATTCAACCCTTGCGTGCTTGAAAGGATCACGACCTCAAATATTAGGTGGGGTCCAGTCGCTGAAGAGCAATCCTAGCCACATAAACTCCGAGCCGGCCTAAATCATAAGTTTTGTGCGCGAGATTGGCCTCTCCAGATATATTTAATGTTTATTGTGATCAAGAAAAAGAAATACGTGTAATTATCCCAATCACTCTCCTTGCCATACCAACCGTCCATTTCCATTGCCATCAAAAGAGATGGCTTGAAATAGCAGCTAGTCAATAGATCAACGGTCGGCGAGCGGCAGTTTTTACCATGCCCATTAAGCCATGCTCTGTGTCTATTTTATCAATATTCTTGGTCCAAAGCACATTGTCTAAGTAATTATATAGAATTTATTATATAATCTTGACAGATAAAAAGGGTGGCTAAAGAAATTATATAAAAACAAGATTTTCTAGAGCAAAAGCAAGAGCTCCAGATATGTATAGGAGTGAAATATGGGGACCCACTCACTCCTCTTCAATGGAATGATGCCATGTGGCGTGTGCGCTTGATGCAATAATTTAAGCTGGTAATTTTGTGTTCGTGTCGTTGGGTGGACCCCGTTGGGCCCTAGGTGCTGGAAACCCTCCACTCCCTCCCTTGGCTTTGAGAGGAGGAGTGGAAGAGCAGAGAGAGAGCTACCAACGCGGACAGCTGTCCAATTAAACGCGGTTATATACTCATCGTCATCAACAGCACAAACATCATTATCAAATGAGGCACTGTCTGGTGGCCCTGAAGGAGCCAAATTTATAGCTGAGACTGCCAGAATTACTCTCCACACTGCACATACTGAGGAGGGTAATCTTGGAAATGCAAGTGCAATTTAGAGTACTTGTTTTATGTGACTGAAATGTTTTACGTGATTAACATCTGTGTATGGGTGAGAATATTTAATGTCACATCTCAACTCGCTAGCTACATATTCTAAAAGTGAAAAAGCAGAGGCAAGTTCCAGTCCTTCAAATTATTTTTTATATTAATATCTAAAATAAATTTTAGAAAATAAAAAAATATATTATTTTAAAAAATATTTTAAGAAACAAACTCGATATAAAACGCTGTCCACTTCAAAACCAAACCACAAAAAAATGGGCAAACAGTGTGAGAAGAGATTGAATTAACAAGGGCATCCATGTGAAGATCTTTTGTTTTTTGTTTTACTTGCAGTTGTATTATTCTGTGACTAGCCACAGGCACGGCAAATCAGGGCAAATCGAGCTGATATGAAGTGGTTGGTGGTTCATCAGATGGACCCGTGAGCATTGCCTGTATTAATCTCTGTTTGGCCATGTCCAGGACCTCGTGCAGGCATGTCGTTATCTATATTCCTCTCCCTGGTTCACAATTGCTCTAATTGTGTAGCTAGCTAGTCGTGTCGACCCATTAACAATAACGAATCATACACTGCTATTATCTGTGAGAACGTGTCACTAACTACACCGATCCAGTTCGTCTGTTATCTTTAACCTTGCCGTGTTGATTTTTTCACTGTCACAGTTACAGTGTTAGTTGAAATTGTATTTTTTTTTAAAAAAAAATTATGTTTTGAAATCATTTTAATATAATAATATTAAAACTAATTTTTAAATTAATAAAATATTATTTTAATATATTTTTACTTCTAAACACTCCAACCTACGAAGGGTCGCATTAGCGCTTAAAATGTCGCGTACCCTATTCATATTTACCAAAACAGCCCTCCCAGTCATATCCTCCCATACGAGAAAAGATAGACACAGAGGGACACCTGGAAAGGGCAAATTAGGGATGCAAACAAACAACATTGTATAAATACGAATATTTGGTCCGGGAATCATGTTTACACTTTACCTCATCGTGGAATGAGAAACGAACGATTCACAAGAATCCAAAAGCAACAATCATTTACTTGATCACTCCTTCAAAAAGTACTTCGCACTTCCTTGAAAAAATTGAAAGCCTTTTACCACTTCACTTCTCATTCCTTTTCCTGACACAATACACTTTTGAATTTTGATAGCTGGTGATCTCCTCAGTACTTGTCAGTTGGCAAATGGCTTCTGATGCGAGCATGGCCACGCTGTCTTCTTCTGTTCAAGACGAAGATGATCAATATGATCATGATCATGACACGGATGATGGGCATCACCCCCCTAGTCTTCATAACTTGTCTAGGCTGTCCATGTGTACAAGTTCCATGTACACTAATGAAGACGATGATTATCAAGATTGTGATGGGATGACGATGTTTGCGTCAAGACTGACCATAGAAAGTTTCGACGCTGACGAGGAACTCTCTGATGATCAAAAAGAAGGTAATCACAAAAACATACTGCACCTCTCTTCTGATTCTGATAAAGAAACAGGCTGCTACTCGCTTCCAGCAACACCAACTCGTTGGAGAAATCGTGGTGGCTCAAGAAATCAAGTGCAATTAATCGGAGTAACAGATTATGCCAGTGAAAATGAAGCTCAAAAGGGTATTATGAGGCAAAAGATGAGAAAGAATTTGAGGAAAAGAAGGGTCATAAGAGAAAGACGGATGGACAACAGCAATATGAGTTTTAAAAAGAAAGAAGAGGAGATCACAGGGCTGAGTAATTACGGTTCTTGTAATAGTTTTAGTGGGGAGAGTGAAGGTGGTGGGTTGGTAGTGATAACAAGGCCAAAAGGAGGGAGTAGGTCATTGTGTATGGACTTGGAAGAAGTGAAGGCTTGTAGGGATCTTGGGTTTGAATTGGAACATGAGAGGATGCTGGAGATGCCTAGTAGTCGTGTCTCTCTTTCAGGATCCACTCTTGATACTAGTAGTGGTGGCGACTCTCCTATTGCTAACTGGCGCATCTCTAGCCCTGGTTAGTGTACATTTACGAGTGTCTCTCTCTTTCTTTCTGTGATAGGCTTACAGATAACAAAAGATAGAATCCTTGATATGATTTATGGACCGTAACTTGAGATCATGGGTGATTAAGAGTTCTGAATATTGTCAGCACTGTCACTGATTCTTGACTTAGCGTATTCTAAGGACCGTTGAGTTTCACCTAATTTTTTCAGTGTTTCTCATAGTGATCTGAAAGTTAAGTTTTTGTGTCTAATTGAGAGAGAAATTTCTTGTGTAGGTGATGATCCGCGGGATGTTAAGGCTAGGCTTAAAGTATGGGCACAGGCAGTGGCAATGGCGTCTGCATCTAGACATGGTGGCATCTGACTGCTGATGTTTGCGGATTCTAATCTATACTTTTTTTGTTTTCACTTTATTTTTGTGGGAAGAAGAGAGTTTACCTTACTTGTATTAAATAAATTAGTTTGAAAATATACGTAGTTTATAATAACGAGTTTGTAGTTAAAAAATAATTAGTATGTATTGATAATTTATCATCACAAAAATATGTTAAATAAAAGATATTCTACGAAATATCACAGTTTATACATCTTTAAACATATATACTCAAGATAAAAAAGCTTAAATTAACTAGAGGTGAGAAAAAAACTGAAAAACCGAGAAAACCAGAAAAAAATAACTAAAAAAATCAAATCGTGAAAAAAAATCGATTAAAATTTTGAAAAAACTGATCAGTTCGGTTTCGGTTTTATAAGCCTAAAACCGAACCAAACCGAACCTAAACCGGAAAAAACCAAGCCAAACAGGAAAAAAACTGTGCCAAACCAAAAAAACCAAGCCAAACCGGTTTGAACCGGTTTTTATTCTAAAAAACCGAACCGAACCGAAACTAGCTGGTTTGAACCGGTTGTTTTTGGGTTTGGTTACCATTTTTTGATAAAAACCGAACCGAAGCGAAAATGATCACCCCTAAAATCAACTATTCTTAAATTAAAATAAGAAAAATACTTATTTGTTAAAACACTTTAAAATAATTAATTTTTTATTGTTGTCAAGGATGAATCATTTGTCCTTAAGGTTTTATTGATCTTTACTTATGCAACTAGAATGCATATAATATATCTCACAAGGTTCCAATAAGACACCACATGCATTGATTTACATGCACTTCTAAATCAAGATATCTTTTAATAAAAAAATTATGAAACTTAAAAATCTCTCAATAACATGAACCTCAGCTTTAGATTTGGAAAGAAAATCAAAGCATAAAATGAAAATAAAACACTTAAATATGAGGTAAGGAAGAGAGTGTAAAAATCTGAAAAATTCTTACTCTTCCTTCTTCCCCCACCCCCCCTTTCTTTTAGTGAATTTTGAAGGCTAAAATGTTGAATAATTAATAAGAATTAATTCCCACCATTATCAACATTTAATTAGCCATCATAAATAAAGAATTAAGTATAGAAAAACCAAAGGTTCTTTGAGTAGAAAAAGTAAGGGTTCTTCGAGATTAATTTCTCATTCACCTATAATTTGTTTAATTAAAACAAATTTCCCCACATAAATGGAGATTTTCTCATCAGTTTGAAAATAACTCAAAGATTTGTTGGGAGATATTGATTTGGTAGATTACTACATCATGATAGATATCTTTTGACTTTGAACCTTCTTAAATGAAATACTATTGAATTTATTCGGCTAAATAATGAATGCGATATCTTCAACTATTTAGCTTTTTATGTAAACCAAGACAATAGTACTCACACAATTCTCTATCTATAGATTTTCTTTGGTTCTCATTGTTATGTTTATTTTGGTCCTGAACAACTCTTGGATTCATGAGTGCTTTAGAGAATTCAACCTTTATCGAAACTCTCAAAGAAATAGTCATATTTCTTACCCATATAGATGATTTTTCATTAAGAGTATTTTGTTATATTCAACTTGGTATACCAAGATATGAAAATTATTAAGAGCTTAACTCATCCTTCATCAAGCTGCAGTTAACACTTATTTCATCATAGAAACAAGCAAAAAATAATAATCTCCTAATGCTACTGAGAATGTTATATGACTTAGTTTTCTATTTGAACCTAGATATTGGGATCTCCAATCAACTAGATATGGTTACCATCATTACACTTTTTTCATATTTCAAAAACTTTAAGCTTATTTTTCCTATATGAGAATTACACACAAGCTCTCTTGACAAATTTTGGTTAGCAGGTCTGTAATATTTTCATTTGACTTTACAAAGTCAATAGAAATAATTTTATTTGGGAACAAGTATTTACGACATGTATATCTAGACTTACAATTATGTATACTACTTTATGCCCTTCTAATTACTGACTAATTGTCACAATGGACATAAATAACTGAAACAAATTTTGGCCAAAATGGAATATCCTCTAAAAAATTTCAAATCCTTCTAGGTTTCTTTCCAGCTTTACCAAGAGTAATAAACTTTGATTATATCATGGATTTAATGATACACATTTGTTTGGAGGATTTTCATGACACAACTGATCCACAATGTGTGAAGACATATCCTTAGTGTTGGATATCCAATTAGTATTATTATACTCTTCTAGTATTACTAGGTAACCAATATAGTGGCATCTATAGTTAACAATGTACCTCAAATATTTGAGTGCCCTTCGTAATGCTTTTTAATAATCCATAGTTGGATTACTTAAAAATCTACTCAATAAGCAATATTAAGTCTTGTATGGTTCATAACATACATCAAACTCTTAATTATCCAAGAATATTCTAATTGGTCTATTCTCTTGCCTTTATTTTTTGACAAATAGACATTTAAGTCTATTGATGTTCTCATAATGTTATTGTCATCTTTAAAAAACTTGTCGAGAACTTTCTCAACATAATGAAATTAGAACAATACAAATCCATCAGATGTCCTAGAAATATTTATTCCCAAGTCTTTCATATCAAACTTGTTTAGTTAATATTTTCTTAGTAGACTTGATTATGTAATCATTACTGCATAAAATAAGCATATCTTCCACATAGAGATATACAATGACACAACATTTATCTGTGTTTTTCACATAAACACATTTATTAACTCTTTTTTTTTAATTTTAAATTTATTTGACAGTATAACCTTGTTAAATTTTTCATGTCATTATTTAGGTGCTTATTTCAAACCATATAATGATTTGACAAGTTTACAGACTATTTTTTCTTTTTCATTGACTACAAACCCCTCAGGTTGTTCCATGTTAACCTCCTCATAAAAGTTGTTATTTTAAAAAAAAAAGTTGTTTTAACATCATTTGATGTATTTTAAGCTTATTAATAGCTACAATGGCTAGTAACGTTCATATGAAAATTATTCTTGACACATTTGAGCATATGTCAAAATTCTCAACACCTTTTTATTATATAAAACTTTTAACAAGTGTAGCTTTAAATCTATCAAAAGTGCCATCAATTTTCATCTTTCTTTTGTAGACCCACTTATGGCCTAATGGTTTATTTCTGGTAGGAAAATCTATTAGTTCTTATGTATGATTATTTATAATGGATTTAATTTTACTATTGACTATCTTCTTTCAATAAAAAGCTTCCGAACATGATATAGTACAATAAAAAAAATATCTCTAATCTCCTTCTTTAATAATAAAACATGGAAACAAAATGGATTTTAACATCTTCTAAAAGTTATAATTTTTAAGCCACAACTCTAACCTTTTGAATTACCTTATAAGGAGCATAAAATTAAGAACTAACCTTGAAAGTTTTCCTTAAAGCAATATTAGTATGTTTGTAGGGTTATATTATTGAATAACTTTTTTTGATTTACCCCTATCAGCTACTTGTTTTATCCTATGCCTTGCTATTTCTAATTGTTTATAAAGAAATTGATCCATGCTTACATAAACTTGAAGTATTTCTTCCACAACAGCTACTAGAGAAACCTTTTGTGTCACAATCTCTCTATTAAGAGGAGAGTATCCATATAATGCTTGAAAGGGGCACATTTTAATAGGTGAATGATAACTAGTATGTACCATCATTGAACCATTCTCAGCCACAAATACTATTTATTAGGATTGTACATCGCTATAAATCTTACGTAGATTTCTAAGCATTGGTTAAATCTTTCAGTCTGCCCATATGTTTGAGGGTGATATGCAAAACTCATGAGTAACTTAACCCTAAACGTTTTAAACAATTCTTTCTAGAACAGACTTATGAATATCTTGTCTCTATCAATCATAATTGAGGTTAATAATTCATGAAACTTATAAAAGTGATCCAAGAATGTTCGAGCAACATCTTGAGTAGAAAACAGATATGTTAATACAATAAAATAAGCATACTCCAAGAATTGATCCAATACTACCATAATAGTGTCTTTTCCCTCAGACTTTGGTAGTGATTCAATGAAGTCCATTGTGATATTCTTCCATGTCCCACCTGATAAGGGTAAAGGTTGTAACAGTTCATGGTATACCACTTTCTCCAACTTTTTCTTGGTTGACAAATAAAACAAACCTTCAGCCTCTTGTAGGAATTTTAAACTCCAACATAACCTTGTATATAAGATTCATGAGAAACATTTACAAATCTATTCCTCAACGTTTCATTGTTGCCAATAAAAGTCATGTTCTTATACCTCAACACTCCATTTGACAAAGTAAATTCTAGCCAACTATTCATATTCAATAATCTCTCAGTTACCTTATTGTTTAGCTTAGGATCCAATTCATATGACTTGTTAATTTCTTCATACCATAATGGTACAATTATTGTCATAGTATAAATGTTATTATGCTCTTCATGTCTCGACTCTTTACCGACAATTAAACTATTAAGCAAATCATCATTCCTTGATAAGGCATCTGCAACCAGATTCTTTTTTCCTCTCTTATACCATATAACATATCTCAAAACAAAAAACTTAATTAAGTCTTTTCTTTGTAAAGGTATGTGTATCCTCTGTTCTAATAGGTATTTTAGACTTTCATGATCAGTTTTTATGATGAACTAATCATGTTCTAAATAGTGTCTCCACATATCAATTATCATTAGAATGCTAAAGACTTAAGACTTTACTAATAAAACTTAAAGGCGTTTCTTCTTAATTAAACACAACTCTTAATTTCATAACACAAACATCAATTTCAAGCATAAAAACCTTGTGATAACCATATAAAGCTAACATTAGAGCTTCACACAATGCTTTTTTAAGTTAATCAATCTTGTACCTTTTTATTCCATTTGAAGTTGTTCTTTTTAAATAATTTAGTGAGTGGATTATTGATGATACCATACTCTCTAATGAATTTTCTTTAATAACCTATTTATTAAAGGAATCCTTTTAATTCTTAATAGATATGGAACAAACTTGGATCTCATATCTTCAATCTTTTTAGGGTCAGTTCTCACCCCTTTAGAAGAGATAATATGACATAGATGTTGTACCTTTTCTTTAAAGAGTGATCATTTGGGCTACTTAATATATAATTGGTTACTTCTTAATGTCACTGACTTAGTTCTAAAGGGGTTGATATACAACTCCATAAAAAAACTAACACAAACTTTTTTAAGACTCTAACACACTATTCATTAAAGGTTGAAATGTAGTAAAAACATTAGTCAAGTCAAATGGCATTACCTTGAATTCGTAATGCCCATGGTGTGTTCTGAAGGAAGTCTTCTCCTTATCTTCCACGTTTATCCTCACTTGTTGATAACCTGACCTTCAATCCGGTTTTGAAAAGAACTTAAATTCATTTAGTTCATCCATTAACTCATATGTGAGAGGAATTGAGAATTTATTCTTGATAATGAAGTTATTTAACTATCTATAGTCCACACGAAAATTTCATGTACTGTCATTTTTTAACTAAAAGAGCTGGCGGTGCAAAAGGGTTGCAACTCTACCTAATGACTCCATTAGATAGCATATCCTTCACCAACTTCCCAATCTCTTCTTTGAGAATGAAAGAACTCCTATAAAGTATGATGTTAGCAGGTTTTGCACCATGTATAAAAGGAATTTTATTATCTAACTTTCTTATTGGTGGTAAATACATTAGTTCTTCAAATACAATCTTAAACTCTTCCAAAAGTGCTTTAACCTTTGCATTCTTAGTATTTGAAGTAATCTCCTCAGCAGTAGTGATAGAAAATAATTGTCCCATAAAAACCAAAAATATCTTCCTTTAAATCCTTATGAACCTTTTTAGCTGTAATTAAATACAATGTAGCCTTATCAACTATTTCTTTAAGCTCTATTATTCTATCATCTTTCTTGAATGAGATTTTCATCTTAATAAAGTCAATTGAATCCTTTTTGATAGATATGGAACAAACTTGGATCTCATATCTTCAGTCTTTTTAGGGTCAGTTATCACCCTTTTAGAAGAGATAATATGATATAGATGTTGTACCTTTTCTTTAAAGAGTGATCACTTGGACTACTTAATATATAATTGGTTACTTCTTAATGTCACTGACTTAGTTCTAAAGGGGGGTTGATATGCAACTCCATAAAAAAACTAACACAAACTTTTTTAAGGCTCTAACACGCTATTCATTAAAGGTTGAAATGTAGTAAAAGCATTAGTCAAGTCAAAAGGCATTACCTTGAATTCGTAATGCCCATGGTGTGTTCTGAAGGAAGTCTTCTCCTTATCTTCCACGTTTATCCTCACTTGTTGATAACCTGACCTTCAATCCGGTTTTGAAAAGAACTTAAATTCATTTAGTTCATCCATTAACTCATATGTGAGAGGAATTGAGAATTTATTCTTGATAATGAAGTTATTTAACTATCTATAGTCCACACGAAAATTTCATGTACTGTCATTTTTTAACTAAAAGAGCTGGCGGTGCAAAAGGGTTGCAACTCTACTTAATGACTCCATTAGATAGCATATCATTCACCAACTTCTCAATCTCTTCTTTGAGAATGAAGGAACTCCTATAAGGTATGATGTTAGCAGGTTTTGCATCATGTATAAGAGGAATTCTATTATCTAACTTTCTTATTGGTGGTAAATACATTAGTTCTTCAAATACAATCTTAAACTCTTCCAAAAGTGCTTTAACCTTTGCATTCTTAGTATTTAAAGTAATCTCCTCAGCAGTAGTGATAGAAAATAATTGTCCCATAAAAACCAAAAATATTTTCCTTTAAATCCTTATGAACCTTTTTAGCTGTAATTAAATACAATATAGCCTTATCAACTATTTCTTTAAGCTCTATTATTCTATCATCTTTCTTGAATGAGATTTTCATCTTAATAAAGTCAAATAAAACATGAGTGTCTTCTCAACCAATCCACACCCAAAACCATGTCATATTTTCCTAACTTTAACAATCTCAAATCAATAAAGAACTTATGCATTTGCATGAACTATGTGAACTTTGGACAATAAGTATTGCACTTCATAACACTATCATTGGCCATAATCACAGCCAATACAATTGTTTTCCTGACCACAAATTTGATTTATATATAATGATTACCTCATCTATAAAATTATAGGTTTTTCCATTGTCAATTAAGATCACCAATTCTCTTCCCTAATATCTTTATTTGATTCTTATTGTCTTATAGGCATAACTTTCTGCAAAAAACCATACTCTTCAATTTCATTTTCTTTCTCTGCATTAACTCTATTATTACCCTCTTCCTCGGCTTCCACAAAACTCCTCCCTATCTTCTCCATTACTTTCAATCATATGTATTCCTTTTTTGTTGCACCAATGGCTTGGATTGTATTTTACTCCATATTTATAGTGTCGTGTCAGTCATCTTCTTTGCTCATAATGTTGTTTTAGGCTTTGAGATGTGTCACTTCTAACTAAATTGTAAGGTTTTGAAGGTTGATTTATTATTTATGTACTTATACCAATTGGAGCAATTGATCTGCTACCCAATCTACTCTTTTAAGCGTAGATAAACTTGATTCCTCCTATCATTGGCTTGTTCAAAGGCCTGCATGAAGGTGATTAGTTTTAAGATCTTCAATATTGGTATAAAATCTTC
>Ga0325403_1004887_pt1 | contig 12548 bp, 9 predicted proteins | sample PopdelMetagenome_19_FD_205665 | JGI IMG/M metagenome (GOLD analysis project Ga0325403, IMG submission 205665) | Populus deltoides microbial communities from Bellville, Georgia, United States - Xylem-PdKOR-R4 | ecosystem: Host-associated > Plants > Phyllosphere > Stem > Wood/Secondary xylem...
GGGTTATTTTAGTAATTTCCACCTTAATTAATAGTTTTTAAATAAAAGATTAATTATTACCCTCACTTTCCAAGTTCCAACATAATTAATAATTAATAATTAAAAGTGTGTTGGTTAATGTGGTTTAATTTTAAAATGTATTTTATTTAAAAAAATATTAAATTAATTTTTTTATATAAATTATTTTGATATTTCATGTTAAAATAATAATAAAAATATTACTTTAATATATTTTTAACTAAAAAGTTGTTTGAAAGAGCATCTTTTTAATTCGAAAACTACAGAGAGTGTCAACAAAAACTTAAGAACTAACCAAACGAGTGGGTCTCAGGATCACACACATTCATAGAGAAGCAAGGCACAAAGGCCCTTGAAAATTGATCATGCCCCACTTTGCAACAAACCTCTCATTATTCTGACCTGCAAGGTTCTAAAGGCAAAAGATTTAAAGAAAAGAGAACCAAAGGTTGAATGTGGTTACAAGTTGCTAAGTATTTGCCTATCAAACAAAGCTTCAATAATCACCAATAAAATTATTCTTTTATAATATCATCAATCATATTTATATCTTACTTGTGAACGTATTCTAAATTTTTTATATCCCTTATTAAATTCTGTAGCCTGCTGTGGCAAACCTCTGGTAACCCCACATCCTCTGCCACTTTCATGGCTACCTTACCCATTTATACAGAAAGCCTTAGATCTTGAACTTGTATTTGCTTACAAAAAGATGAGTTCTTTGCAGAACCGGGAAATGGGGTTGTGCTTACTGGTGTGCATCATTAGCTGCAGCTTCATTTATGTGAGTTCACAAAGTGCTGTGGCTGGAAACGATAATAGCAGTGTTAGTGAAGGAACTGTTTTCATTGATGGAAAAACTTCCATTGGAAAGATTGATGAAGATTTCATTTGTGCCACCTTGGATTGGTGGCCACCTGAGAAGTGTGATTATGGGACATGCAGCTGGGACCAGGCTTCTCTCATTAATCTGGTAATGATCCATTTTAGTCTGCTTTTCTGCTTTTGAAGTTGTTTTAGATATCTGATTATGATGTTTTATAATTGAAACTGCGCTTGAAATGCTTGTCCTTTCCTGTCCTGTACTTCTCCAAACTTCACTGGCATTATACTATTACGTATGAGTTCTTAGGAAATTATTCTCTAAACATTTATTCTTTTTGAAATTTGTTTTATATTTTCTCTTATGCAGGATCTCAACAACAACATCTTGTTAAATGCCATAAAGGGTAAGAGTCCTTTGAAGCAAAGCAACCTTTTCTTCTTCAATTTCATGTTTTATTTAGCAAGAACTCTTTTTAATGCTTTTTAGGATTCTAATTACTTTTTCTTGGCGCAACGGTCCAGCTTTTTCACCATTGAAAATCAGATTAGGAGGCACTTTGCAAGATAAGGTCATTTACGACACTGAAGATAACAAGCAACCTTGTGTTCAATTTGTTAAAAACACCAGTGAGATGTTTGGTTTCACTCAAGGTTGCTTGCCCATGTATAGATGGGATGAGCTAAATGCCTTTTTCAAGAAATCTGGGTAACAACTAAGAACAATGTTCTCTCCTGTTTCTTGTTAACCTTACTTTACAATTTCTAGGAGTTGAACCACATCTTACTTTTGCAAATTCAGGGCTGAAATTATATTTGGGTTAAATGCTCTCGCTGGCCGGTCCATAACATCTGATGGTTCTGCAGTAGGAGCTTGGAACTACACCAATGCAGAATCGTTTATAAGCTATACTGTCAAAAAGAACTACTCTATTTATGGCTGGGAGCTCGGTAAGAACACTCTCCATTGATTTCTCGTGATTAATGCTAACGCTTAATGTTTCATGAAATCCATAGAAGTATCATTGATTATTGACCATATGGAAAGTGGGAACTGACTATGATCAATTTATATTGCTGAGATTAATTTATCTAAACCAACTGTAAGTAATTTTTGCTGAACAGGAAATGAATTGAGTGGAAGTGGTGTTGGAACAAGAGTTGCAGCAGCTCAGTATGCTTCTGATACAATTTCCCTGTATAACACAGTGAAAAAGATTTACAGCAGTATTGAACCGAAACCACTAGTTATAGCACCTGGAGGATTCTTTGATGCAAATTGGTTCAAAGAGTTTGTAGATAAAACAGGCAATTCTGTAAATGCGATCACCCACCACATATACAATCTTGGTCCAGGTATCTCTTTGAAGAAAATGATTCAATTTCTGTAGCCTTACACCTTGTACAGTAGGTCGAATCTGACATGATTATACCCTTTTCTTGTGCAGGGGTTGATACACATCTCATCGAAAAGATCCTTGATCCATCCTATCTTGATGGTGAGGCTGATACATTCAATAGCCTCCAAAGCACCATAAAGAGTTCTGCAACTTCAGCAGTTGCATGGGTTGGTGAATCAGGTGGGGCTTACAACAGTGGCCGTAACCTTGTTACCAATGCGTTCGTGTTTAGTTTCTGGTAAGTGAGGACAAAATTTATAACAAAAATCTTCAGCTTTTCTTGCGTGGATTTCTAAGTACAGGGATGTCAAAACAGGTACTTGGATCAGCTTGGGATGGCATCAGCTTATGATACAAAAACATACTGCAGACAGTCATTGATTGGTGGCAATTATGGTCTACTCAACACTACTACTTTTGTTCCAAATCCGGATTACTACAGGTATTCCAATACTGGTGTTCTTATGCTGGCAGGTGGTCTGAAAAGTTAGATATTAGGATAGAATGAAAGAGAGCAATGAATTCTCTTTTTATTATTATTACGATTTTTTAAGAAATTCCTTTGTCTGCAAAAAGAATGAAGATGAAGTTTTAAAATAGGCATACTAAATTAGGAACATTTTTCCAAATTTATGCTGCTTATGAAAATAATTTGATCAACCCTGGCCTCGTCAATAGTCAGAACAGGCCAAAGATGAAATCCCTTGACTCCCATTAGGGAATATATCTATTATAACTCAGTCTTACAAGGTCTCTAAGAAATTCTAATGTTCGCTATCTTCGTTGCAGTGCTCTTCTTTGGCACCGATTAATGGGAAGAAACGTTCTATCAACCAGCTTTTCTGGAACGAAAAAGATACGTGCTTATACTCATTGCGCGAAACAATCCGTAAGTTAATTCCATAACACAATCATCACACAAGTGGAGGCCTTTATTATCTAATTTGATTAATAATCTTTGCAGAAAGGGATCACATTACTACTAATCAACCTTGACAATAGCACAACTGTTGAAGTCACTGTAACATTCAACAGTTCTTGGAGATTGCACCAGAAACACAAGCCTCACAGGTCTCACAAGCTCCACAAACCTCACAGGTCTCACAAGCTCCACAAACCTTACAGGTCTCATAAGTCCCATAAATCAAAGGTCATTCAGCAACCTCAACGGTCCACAAGTGGGATAACAAGAGAGGAATACCATCTAACAGCTAAAGATGGAGATTTACACAGCCAAACAATGCTACTTAATGGGAACATTTTAACTGTAAATTCATCTGGGGACATCCCTTCCTTGGAGCCTTTACATGTAAATTCATCCAAGCCAATAATGGTTGCTCCTTTCTCTATTGTATTCGTTCAAATGCCATATGTTCTCCCTGCTTGCAGCTAGGTAGTAGCACTACACGGAACTGAAATTGGTTCCACGTAGTAAATAGTGATCCGCCAAATAATACAGAATACAAGCACATGTTACATTCTTTCTTGGCGAAGAATACAATGACAAATGTTTTTGGTAAATTATTATGCCATGGTTTTTTTTTTCCTTACAACCAGTGCCCATGTAATGGACCGGAATACAACATAAATTTCTTTACTGCTTTGTAGCAGCTGGTCCCGCAATGAACTGCCTTTGGACATTTCCTTTGATGTATAACGTAAAATGCAGAGAAATACTGGTTTAACAGAGTTCTTGAGGTTTAAAGGCATAACGTAAAATGCAAAGCCCTAAAGGGCTAAAACACAGCTATACTACAAGCATGTTAAGTATATGTTTTTGGTGGCCAACCAAGGCTACAAAGTCAACTGTGCATTTTGCTTGGTGGATTACACTTGAAATCAATATACATAAGGTATTTTCTGTGTACAGAGATATACAAATGAAGCTAACTATTGGTAGATGAGGCAATTCCCACCAAACGCTATGGAAAAAGAAGTAAAATGTATAACATAATGAATGGTGTGCTCTCTCTCTCTCTAATTTGGATGCTTCATTCAAGAAAACTGATCCAAAGACAATCGAAGTCAATCTGTGTTGGAGAAATTTTGAGGCTTGCTGCTGGCAAATGCCAACCATACAATCGTACCAGTCAAGTAGAAGAAAATTGATGGTGCGAATAAAGAAATCTGCGGAGCACAAATATGAGAAACAAACAGTTAAAGGAAGAAGTTAACAACAGCTTATCCAGAGATTATTTACTTGAAAATAGATGTAATGTAATGTAATCAATACTAAATTTCATTTTCAGTCCCTAAAGTTTTCAAATAAATTACTTTAGTCCCTCTATTTCATTTTTTTTTAACAAATTGGTCTTTATTTGAAAGTTTCTTGGTTCTTCTAATTTTTTTTATAAGAAAAACTACAGTTTCGTCTTTAATAGATGATTACTCTTAATATGTAATGGTTCATTACATAGCTCTTTTTTTTAAATATAAATTATAACGATCCATTTTATTACAGTTTTAAAAATTACAAAAACAAACATAAGAATATCATGGACAATGATCCATTACATTCAACCAAATATTCCGTAAGAGGTAGAGGTAACTTACACTCCACGAATGAGTTGTATCAAGAAGATAACCAGTCAAGGCAACACCTACAATTCCAGGTATTGCTCCAACGGTGTTGGTAATGCCCTGCGTAGGAAAATTAGATAGATTGAATGATTATAATGGTTAAAGGTCTTTTTCTTTACAAATTCAAGCGAAGACCTTGAACTGGCAGCAAGCTTACAGGACTCAAATGATCATGGATCCAAATGAATAAATTATGTGCTTGACCTGGAGCTAAAATTAGAAACACTACCACAGGAATGTTTCACGAAAGTTTAGTCTAGAACTTCCAGTTCAATAAAATTTTGCATAACAGCATGAAGAATCTACAGGAAGACCACGGGAATGCTCATTGGTGATAGGAGCAAAATCCACGCCAATAATGGTTTTATTAGATAATTTAGAATGCTAGTCTTGCGATCAATTTTATTAAGAGAAGTGGCTAGCTGGAAAAATAAGATAACAGATCACTGAGAAAAACCCACTAAATGAAGTGAATCAACATGGTTTTTTATTTTTCAGTTTCCGATTCTTCACCTGAAAGACCAACTCCACTTTGCAAGAGGTATATTATTGGATATGTGGGTTCTACAGATCCATGTCATAAATAATGATGCACAAGATTCAGGAACCATGTGCTGAGTTGATTTGAAGTAGATATAAAGTGAGGAACATGTGAGAAATAAGCTAATAATCCATGTTTATGACACCTAAAGATCAATCTCACCAGGAGACTGATCAGAAAATGCATAGCATATGCAACAAAATTATGATTTGTAGGCCACATACCAACAGTATACTTGCATATTCAGGAGACATATCTTGATGTGTACAGTAAAGTCCTGCAAAAATTATAGATCATTGAAATAGAAATTAACCCAGCACAAGTCAATTTGTTCCAATTCACAAAATGAATTAAAAAGGTTCTTAAATAGTTCAGTACCTGACAAGGCAAAGCTTGAGAGGGCCAAGCCACAAGTGAGAATCCCCACAATCTCCCAGGGTGGAAGTCCTAGATCAACAGAGGAGAGAGTCATGCAAAGAGCAGGAGACAAGAAGGCAATTGTTTGGCAAATCTTTCGCACCTGCAAGGTCAAAAAGGTCAAGCTTCAAGGTGATGATTATAAATGTGCAGAACTATAATACATGTCTGGTTTTACAGACCGTAGTGGTTTCAACTCCATTAGCAATTAAGTTGTCAGCGAGCTGTGCGGCAAAGCTAGTCACAAAAACTGAAGCCAAGGGAGGAAGGATGGAAACCTGAAATGGTTAATAGTTACTTCATAGGAAAATAAAATATATAAAAAATGTTCCAATGCATTTAAACAATCAAATGACGGATGACTATCCAATATTCAGACCTTTTGGAATGGCAAGGCATTCTCAAGTTTGTCAAGTGTTATCACCAATGCTTTACATGTTAAGCTCCCAAGTATTTAGGGTACTAACTATTCATTTTACCAGGATAATTTAGTAGAAAGCATTCATATAGTACTCACTTCAGAGTACAAAATTTGGCCAAATTACTGCAAGGAAGATTAATTCCTCTCAGATAAAAAAAGCATGCTGTCTTGATATCACCAAAGCTTCGGATATGTTATTGGACCTGCCTTTCACTGTAGCAGTGTTTGACATCAAAAGATGCATGCAGATGGATGATTTCAAACCAGAACTTATATTTCAATTACATCGTATATAGGATACCAAGGCCAAAGCATGAGATGTTGAAATAAGCAATTTCTTGTACAACAGCGCTCCTTTTCATTTCAAGACGTGAGAATTTAATTTGTCAAATTTTAAGCTACAGAATTATTCCTTATATTTACAATACAAGTACTATAAATGACTAAAGTGTGAGAAGGACAAAAATTTGTAGGACAATCGTACATCTTCAAACTTACCCATGCAGCTTCTGTCAAATTCAGGCTCAGCTCCTCACTGCATGGCATATCGATTGAAAGTTAAGTTTCTTTTCCATTACAGCCATAATGACAAGCACATTGAAGATATTGATATAGAAGATTATAAATGGTTTTCTTCCAGAACAATAAGAAAAGAAATTCAGAGAGTAGAACTGCAAAGATACCTGAAATAAGAAGGAAGCCAAGATAAACAGTTATAGTGACCCCAACTTCCACAAAAGTGAGCATATATCATTGCCCATACAGCTGGGGTTCGGAAAAAAGCCTTCCAGGGCACATCCTGCCACAATAGAGCCAGTAAGGAAACTGAGGCAAAAGGTAACACAAAAGTTTTAGGAAGGTTCTTTTAATTTCGTTATCAGGTATCATACAGTTCACAAAAATAGGAAAAGAAATAAAAAACCCCAACATGTTTAAACTCATGTGAGAACAATCAATAATATGAGAGTGATGGTAATGGCAATCCTAGTGAACAATGTTTCAAACCATTTTGTTACAAAGAACGCAGTCAACAATAGTATGTTGAATTCAGGCAGACTTATTGGCTATTGCCATTGACTATAAGAGTATTGAACGACCCCTAAGCCTAGTTACTTGGGTTTAACTAGATAAATCAGTGAAACATGCCACTTTTCAAGAAGTATAGCGTTTAAGATACAATCAATAGCTCAATCAGTACCTTTTCCATCCTTCAAGTTTCCAATCTTATATAGCTGAATAAAGAAAAGGAGAAAGCATTGTACCTTCAGTGAGCCACCCAACGCTGCAAGAGAATTACTAAAAGATTTTTCCATATGGATAGATTGGGGCCCTGTCAAACATATCAAGGAAAAGTCCACTCATGACTATGCGGAAAGGATCTCAAGGAAAAACGACATTTCCACTACCAATCATTTTTATGTAGATCATATCAGTACCCCACCTAAGAATTGAGCCTTTCCTAGGATAACCCTCCAATGAGAGGTCAATACTGCAGTTGAGCATAGAAAGTCATCTGAAGACTCGGGAAAACATGCTTCTGATGTAAAAGTAATATGCTAACTCCATTTAGAAGATGAGATAAATCCTAGTGGATTGTCTCCGAGGCAACAAAATTGATCAGTTCAAGTGTACCCAGTTGAAAAGAGATACAGAGTATGCTTTGAATAATATGGAGGACATATTTCTATGACAAAGCTGATATTTGGCATATAAAGTGGGTTATTCCCTAGCAACTCAATATGACAATATGTGAACTATTGTTTGAGGCTACCCAAACAATAGGGTGTTTCAGATATGCCACTCCTTTAGCTTAAATAATCTGTATCTTCTGCTGTGAAATTGCTAAATTTGTTTAAATTAGGGAAAATATTCATCATACATGCAACATCAGGTGGACTAACCAAATAATTTACATCAGAAAGGCAGTGTAGAATAAGGTATTACCAGTACATGAAAAGAGATGCAAAAGAAGACACCATATGATTGTGGCAATTATATAAAAGTAGCCAACCAATCATTACCTAGTTATCAATAAACTAAGAAGCTTTATTCATCAAATCAAGAATAGAAAAAAAAAAACAATAGAAGCTAACGCTTACGTGAAGCAGGCTTGGCAGCGTGTGAAGCTTGCCCCTCTTCAAGATATTGAAACCCCAAAAACCTTCATAATTTTTGGTGTTGCCACAAGTACAAAGTCAACTTTCATTCAGTTGTTAACATTAGCAACTTAAAAAACTGAATATAATCAAATAAACAAATGCACGTATTAAACAGTCAGTTCAGAATCACAGTGAACCAAAAAGCCATGAAATATTATCTTTTTATTTAACATTGAGTGAAAAGCCTTTTTATGCATCACCAAAGTGTGAAATTCCTTCTGTTCAAGGCAGAAGCAGGTAAGCATTGGAATCCAAGAGATTAGTGACAGATACTTACCAGGCTAACCCAAGAAAGCCAAATATATAAAATACAGATGCCCAACCAAAATTCTGAATAAGGGGAGGAGCTAAAAGAAGCCTGCATGAACTTTAAAACTGTTAGAAACGACTAGCAATTGAAGCCAGGTGCTCACTTTAACTAAAAAAATAGACTCAGAAAAAAGAAAAACATTAAGAATAGCATGAATTTGTCTATTAAATGTGTTTCACAGACCTAACACACTTAATTCTTTCAATTGCAATTTAACACCAGGAAGATGAAAAGCTGTGTTAGTTTCTCTAACAATTGACAATCACATATGCCAATGGGCTGAATATACTCTATGGTCAATTTTTACAGTTAACATTCTGTAAATAAAGTGGTAAGCAGTTTCCTGATCAGTAGAAAAGAATTGTTGCTATCACAGACCAAATTTAGAAAAACATACCCTATAACACTTCCTACACTCAGTCCCCCAAAGACGAATGCTACAGCTCGTGATCGCTCTTCCAAAGGTATTGACCTGCATGCAATGTTGGTCAATACAAATCAAAAGGAGAAAATAACTCTACATTATCTCTTCAACAGAGATTGGCTTTCTACAATACAAGCAACATAAGAAAGCAACCTATGGGCCACTATCAGTCAATGAGGATGCAAAATATAACAGATTATAACAAGCCAAAGAGCACAAGTTCAGTAGCAGAGAATAAGAGAACACGACACAGCCTACCACAAAATAGGCAAGACAAGTCCCATACAGATAATAAGTTGATATGAAACAGAAGAAAGCCAAGAAGAACCTCAAAAGGCAGAGATGGGAGACATCAGTGTCTAAGTGTAAACATGAATTAATATATACAATAAAGAGATTATTATTGTACATATATAAATTGTTAGAGGTGGGCAGGGAACTCTATAAACCACAGAAAGAGTCATAATGTTACACATAACAAAATTAACTTCCAAATATTCCACAATGAAATCTCTATGAAGTTCTTCACGAGACTACCAATTTTACTCAATAATGTAAAAGAATGCAATCTGGACATGAGCATGAGCATAAGAAACATCAAGAAAAGTGCAAAGGAATACTACTCTAATGAAACACATGAAACAAACCAACCAAAAACCCGACACAAAAACATAGCAGTGGTTGACTGTGTTTCAGCAAATATTATCTAAAAGGTTCACTAAAACTTGCTCCTATAGAGCTTTGGATGTCATACATGCCTGGCAATGAGGTCAGTTGCTGCCGATGGCGAAACTCCTTCTCCTATTCCAACCTAGATATGGAACACGTACGAGAAAAGCTTAATAAGACAAGAAACAAATTTAAGCAATTTAACATTGAGTAAAGGAACATCAAAGCAAAATGCACAAGAGTATTATGAAAGACAGAGAGACACGGACTAATTAAGAAAGGGAGAATCTCTAAAGTATTATCAAATGCTTATGACACATACATAAGTACTAAACAATTGCAGATTCATGAAAAGATGTACACTAGTTGGACTGAAATACTAGTTCAACATATGGAGTATGGGAGAAGCTGCACATACCAAAACCCTCGACAACACAAGTCCAGGCATATATCCAGCAAGAAAAGGAAGAAGTGCTGTGGCCACTGACCATGTCAAAACTCCAAACTTAAGAACTTTTCTGAAAAATAAATATAAATAAAAAGTAAGGCATTAGGCTTGTATCATACAATTTGCACGAAACCCGGAAGACAGGTGAAACGCTTGCAGTGCATTGGATCTCTAGAAAATTAATTTTACTCCATAAAACAATTGGTTTCTGGAGTCCTCTCTTTCTGAATTAGAATGCTAGAAAGAGTTGGGTGTCTATTACGGCATTATCCTCAATCTTTAAAGAGACCCTGTGCATCCATTAAAACCATGAACTGCCCAAGTGGAGTCAGCCATATTTCCAGAAACATATACCTTTTTGACTGCTTTAATAGATAGGATAATCATAGAGCAATCATTCAATTACATTGAGATGAAACAATAACTTGTGCAAGAACATAAACTGTTTACAACTTGTACATTTAAGCTCTAGAGGGGATGGATTAAGTATGAAATCTAAGGTTATAATGGAACTGTTTGCTGTTCTTATTGCCCAAAACTGCCATAGTTGAGGTGTCACATTTAGAGTTTAGAAAGTCAAATGGAAATGAAGTATATCAATGCACATCAATGAAAATGGGATGTATCAGCATCAATGAGCAAAAAGTTAGGATCACGATCAAACAAAAAGAACAGTTTTCTCAATCTTAATGGAGGGGCTACTCGAATAAAGCAGATAAATTGATAGTTGCAATGACCTAATATTGATTTTTGTTAAATCAGAAGTAGCTCCACCTTTCTTAAGGGAATTTGAGCTCGTAAAAGTAAATATAGCACTCAACTCCAACACCTAACACCTCAATTCAACCCAACACATCAATGACAACAAGTTAAACTAACCATATAAATCTCTTCTTCTTTCCTGCTATGTTCAATTATCGGATAAACTTATTGTGATCGAAAACATCCTTTGGCCAGTAACCAAACATATAAGATCATTCAACTAGATCTTAATCAAGAGTTAGCAGTACTTATACCAGTTTAAGTAAATAGGAGAAGAAGAAAAATAGCTCAAGGTAAAATTCTGCACAGGAAGATACTAATATAGCCCTCCTCATGCTTCAAAGGTTTATATCCATTACCGGAGCTTAAACAAGAGGTTTCTCACTGCTGGAGTTTAGAAAAAAGTAGTTTATTAATGGAAAGGACACAGTCCTCTAACATGAAAGACCATATAAATACAGCGAGCAATGAGGAACTAACCTCCCACCAAAAATCTTGGCAAGCCAACCTCCTGGTAATTGACTCAAAGCATAACCCCAAAAGAAGGATGACTGCACTAACCCAGCCGTTGATGCATTCCACCCAAATTGGTGTGACATAGGAATTATAGCAACACTCAAGTTCACCTACCCAATTAGCAAATTGATCAAAATTAACTTTAGCCACACACACATGACCAAGCAGCTAACATTAGCAGCACCTTAAAAATCACTCCTTTTTTGTTTCAACCCGACAAGAAAAATTACCAAGGCCTATGAACATATCAAATTAGACCAAATACACTCACCTTGTCCATATTGCAAATAACGAAGGCAAGTGACGTGGTGCCAATAAGCTTATATCTCTGAGGAATATTCTTCCATGGAGGCCAATTCCAATCAAAACCCACTTCACTAGACCCACTATCATTCCCCAATTTTTGCTCAAAATCCAAACTTGAACCCCTCTTGGGGTCCAACTCATCAACTCTTTTTGGTCCAGTGAGTACATCAGGGACCCTCTCACTTCCTGTCACATTCTCTTTCTCTTTAATACCACACCAAACCCTGAACGTCAAGCTGTTTTTAGAGTGTAATAAACGTAAAGAATTGGTCTTGAATGAGGTGGTCGTGTTCAAGAGTGAGGTTTGTGTGTTTGTGTGGTGTGAGAGAGAGGAAAAGTTCTCTGCTTTGAAGGTGAAATTTGCCATTTTTTTTTCTTGAGGGACAAAAAGGAACTATAATTTCTGGAAGTGAAGTGGATATACAGACATAAAAAGTGTTAGCAGCAGCATGTAATGTGTCGAGTTTATGTGATACTTAAGTGAATGGAAGCCATGGGAGATACCTTCGGCATATCATTTGCAAGGACCTGAGGTGGCCACGGAGGAAGATGGCTTGTGGCTGTTGTTAGTTAGAGGGACCTACACCAAGTTTTGTGGGCTTCGGCTCAGTTACTACTTACCTTATATTTACAAAATTTCGTCAATTAAAAAAAAGTAACTAAAGGAGAAGGAAAGTTATATTGCCTTGTAATAATGTAATTATTATATTGTTACTTGAATATTAAAATTTTGAAATAAGCATTGAATTGTTTTT
>Ga0325403_1004888_pt1 | contig 12545 bp, 7 predicted proteins | sample PopdelMetagenome_19_FD_205665 | JGI IMG/M metagenome (GOLD analysis project Ga0325403, IMG submission 205665) | Populus deltoides microbial communities from Bellville, Georgia, United States - Xylem-PdKOR-R4 | ecosystem: Host-associated > Plants > Phyllosphere > Stem > Wood/Secondary xylem...
TTCTTTCCTGAGTAATTTATATATAAAAAAAATTTCTTCTATTTATTAGACGAATTAAATAATCTTTATAGCTTTAACGATTAACTAATTAATTTTAAATTACACTGATTGAAACTTTTTCTTAATTAATTACTATGCTCTAATCTTTAAAAAAAAAAAAAAAAAAGTTCCCGTTTACCATGATCACGTCTGAATCTGTGACCTCCACTCATGATTACTCAATATCACAATAGAAAAGGCCATTAAAAACTTTAGGCTTTGATGCTGACTGACAAGGAATCAAAGGAAAATAAGAAGATGAAATTTACAAAAAGGGCTTAAAGAACCCTAAACTTACTATTTATTCTTAATAAAAATATTTTAGGCATCTCTATTCTAGAAAAAAAAAAAAAGCTTAAAATAGTTTAAAGAGGACCCTCATTCACCTAATCCAAAAAAGAAAAAGAAAACTCTATTTAGATAGAAAAAATAAAGGCAAAAATCTAAAATTAATTAAAAAAAATTAAAATTCAGAAACATCTTTTCTAATTTGAGGTCTTTTCTAATTTTAGATGAATATATCAAGTTAACCCATTACAAAACAAGGCTAGTAAAACTCCCTAAAATTTTTTGAGAATTTTCTAATAATCAAATTAAAAATTATATTTGTTTTTGTTAGAAAAATTGTTTTGCAACATTCCAACCTCGTTTTAGACTTGAATTTGTCTATATAGTCCATAAACATATTTATTAAACATTCTATATGGTCAAATTATAATAAATTCTTATTTGATTGTTCATATCCTTCAAAACTTCCTATATTATTAGGTTGATTGGTAATGTAATATTAAGATGACTTGTTGGAATTTTGAGAATATAGTTGTATATATAGAAATCATTTGCATCAAGTGATGAATGATTTAGCTTTAAGAACAAATTATATAATTCTTCACAACAATGGTTTTGACTTTCTTTTATTCATTCAAAAATCATCTACAATATTTCTGCAAATAATTGTATACAATTATTATTTTATGCTTATGATAATTTTGCAGCTTTATTATTCTGCTCGTTAATTATTTAATTTATTTTTATATAAAATACCTTGATTATATAGAATTAAACTAAACTACTACATTAATTTTTACCAACATCACTATCTTCGAAACCTGTCCTACCATTAGTGTAGGTTTTGCCTTCAACGTTTAATTTAGTTCCAACAATTCAGTGATAATGCCAGTGGAGTGCTTGCAAAAGGAAGAGGAAGGGGCAGCAGTCAGATTCCTCGTTGACGAGTAAAACAGTATGACAAGGAATCCTATTCTTTCCTTGATTTAGAGATGATTTGTTATTAGATAAATATTTGTTATGTATATTTGTTTTCTATTATATAAGATCTTCCTACCATATATATTATTATATATAATGAGAATCAATAACCTCAATATTATTGAGGATTTCAGCCACACTTTACACATGTTTTTAAACCTTGTTATGATATCATAGCATATTTAGGTTTTTTCTCTTTTTACCCAATTCCTTTCATGACTATATCGTCTTCATTACCTTCACTTCCGCTGAACACGATATTGTATATGCTCACAATCAAACTGACCTCCTCAAATTATTTGTTATGGAGAAATCAGTTTTTCTTGTTGTTTACAAGCCATGATCTTCTTAGATTTCTGGATGGTAGTGTCTCAGTCCCTTCTCCTCAGATTATTGGTTCTGACCACCACCTAAGTGAATCCAACCTCCATTTCTTGGCTGAATACAGACCAGACTGTCTTAAGTCTCCTCTATTCTTCTCTTACGGAGGAGTCTATGAGTGAGGTATTTGGTCTGAAACATACACACGAGGTATAGACTACTCTTGAAGCCTTTTTCTCTCATAGATCTAAGACTCAAAAACTTCAACTTAAGGACGAGCTTCATTTGATGCAGCGAGACTCCAAATCCGTGGCTGAATTTTCTCGACTCTTCAAAGGCCTCTGTGATCAACTGGCAACAATTGGTCATTCTGGTTCTTAAGAGCCTTAGGTCCCTATTATAAGATCTTCTCAATTACCATGTTTTTCCAGTTTTCATTACATTCTTTTACAGATATCATACCGAAAACTTTAAGCCATGAGATTTTTGAAAGATCGGTGTATCAACAATCTACCAACTCGGCGATATATGCTCAGCGACATTCTTCCACTAGACCGAAAAGCACCATCAAAGGAAAGTCAAAACCTTCCTCTGCCTCAAAATTGTCCAATTTTTCTCTAGTTTATTGTCAACTCTGCGACAATGAGGGACACTTAGCTAAACGTTGTTGGACATTTCTTAATCTCAAGAAAACACAGTCTGCCAACCTTGCTGAGGCTTTCACTACTTATTCAACCCCTGACTCCAACGACTCTCCCTGGTATCCGGACTTTGGTGCCACCTCTCACATGACAAATGATCCCGAGGGTGTAGATGTTCCTGTTGTCTACTCTGGTAATGAAAGGGTGATGACTGGTAATGGTCAATATCTTTCTATTTCTCACTTTAGCTCTGTTTCCACTTTTGTTCCCAACAGCTCACTACTTTTATCTAATGTTTTAGTTGTTCCTGGTATTACAAAAAAAAACTTATTTCCATCAGTCAACTTATAAAGGATAATAATTGTTGCGTCATGTTTTTTATTATGGTTTTACCATACAGAACCAAGTCATAAGAGTAGTGTTGGGGGTCGACAGATGTGAGAATGGCCTATATGTGCTTGAGCAACATCATCATGCCTTTGTTTCCATAGTTTCTTCCAATAAACCACATGCCTCTGCTTATTTGTGGCATGCTCGCCTAGGTCATCCTAGTTTTTCGTACTATTGACTCTCTCTCCAAGTCAGGTTTTATTTCCTGTAGTGATAAATTAATGGGTTTGGATTATGGTTTATGTGTTGGATGTAACTTTGTAAAAAGCCATCATTTACCCTTTTCACTTAATAATACTTATTGTGATTTGCCTTTTGATCGCTTACATTGTGATTTATGGGGTCCTTCAGCTATCTGTTCCACTGGTTTTCAATATTATGCAGTGTTAATTGATGATTGTATTAGATTCAATTGGTTTTTTTCCATTAAAACACAAATCTGATTTTTTTTTAATACCTTTATCAACTTTCAACATTATATTAAGACTCAATTTTCTTCCAAAATTAATTCCTTCCAATATGATGGTGGAACTGAACTTACAAATAATAAATTTCGCTCTCACCTCACATCTTGTGGTATTGTGTTGCGTATTGCTTACCCTTATACACCGAGTCAAAATAGGATTGCTGAACGTAAACGCCGAAATGTCATTGAAATAGGACTCGCTATTATATTTCATGCATGTGTTCTATTGCCTCTTTAGGTTAAGGCCTTCTCAACAGCTGTTTATCTCATCAACCGGTTCCCCTCACATACTCTTGATGGCAAAACTCCTTACAAGCTCCTGTTTGGTAAATACCCCAATTACATTATGCTTCACATTTTTTGATGTTTATGCTTTCCTTATTTACGAGATTATGCTCCTAACAAATTATCTCTCAAATCCTCTCTTTGTGTCTTTTTAGATTATACCTCATTCACAAGGGTTTTCGTTGTTTTAATCGCAAGACACAACGTCTTTATATTCTCAATATGTGTAATTTTATGAAACTATATTTCCTTATATGAGTGATGATATCCAACAACTTCATAGTTCAACACCTTATATTACTTTTTCTGATTTCTTGGAATCTAATAATAATATATCCTGCCTCTACGAATTCGTTGATATCTTATCCTATTTTGAATTCTATTTGTTTGCCATTTAGTGATGATCTTAGTGATTCCTTTCCCCGGACATCTCCTGCTGTGTCTACTATCCTGTCTCTTAGTCCACCCTCCTTATATGTTCCTTTACTAACGACTTCTACCAACCTTCACCCAATGGTTACGAGAAGAAAAGCTTGTATATTTAAACCTAAGGCATATTATGCATTAACAATTTCACCATCTTCTCAGTTTTTTCAGGTCTTTCTTGCTCTATAAGAGCTTTGGGGTTCAAATATGTTGCCAAACACCCTAAATGGCTCTTGACTATGGATGATGAAATACAAGCTTTGAAGAAGAATGATACTTGGGATCTTGTACCACGTCTTGTAAATCATAATACGGTTGGTTGTTGTTAGATCTTTAACCAAACTCTATATTGATGGATCCATGGAGCATCATAAGGCTCATCTAGTGGCCAAGGGCTTCTCTCAGATTCATGGCCTTGATTTTGAAGACACGTTCAGTCCTGTGGTGCGTCCTGCTACTGTTTGGATTATCATATCTATTGTAGTCACTTCTGGATGGCTCTTACATCAATTAAATGTTAAGAATGTCTTTCTTCATGGTCATATTTTTGAAGAAGTATATATGGATCAACCACCTGGCTACACTAATACGCAATTTCCTTACCGTGTATATTGATTGAAGCGTGCTCTTTATGGACTCAAACAAGCCCCTCGTGCTTGGTTCCAACGTTTTAGTTCGTTTTTAATGAACCTTGGTTTTCTTCAAAAGTCAGGCTGATTCCTTTCTAGTTATCCATCATACCATGGCAGACACGATTTATCTCTTATTGTATGTAGATGATATGGTGCTACTAGAAACAATCCCAATTTGATCAAGACTCTTATTACACGACTGCCTAAAGAATTTGCTATGAAAGGTTTGGGTTATCTACACTGTTTTCTTGGTGTTAAAGTCTAACATGACTCTCACGGCTTATTTCTTAACCAAACCAAGTATAGTCTTGATATCCTACAACATGCTGATATGGTTAAGGCAAAACCCATTGCCACTCTTTTTATAGTTGGTGAACATCTCTCCACTGAAAAGAAGCTATTTTCGGATCCCACCCTATTTCAGTCTCTTACCGGAGCCCTACAATATTTAACCATTAGTCACCCTAATCTCTTGTTCAGTATCAATTCCATTTGCTAATATATGCATGCTCCGACTGAAGATCATTTTCAAGCACTCAAACATACATTGTGTTATGTTAAAGACACGGTCCATCATGGCCTTCAACTCCACCACACCTCTTCTCGTGAGTTACTTGCTTATTCTGATGCTGATTAGGTTGGCTGTCCTGATACACGTCGGTCTACCATCGGCTATCTTATATTCTTGGGCCCCAATCTTGTCTCTTAGTGCTTCAAAAGACAATCCATTATTTCTCGCTCTAGTGTCAAAGCTGAGTATCGATCCTTAGCCGTTACTATTGTTGAAGTTGCTTGGATTGTTCAGCTATTTCGTGATTTACATCTACAATTACCTTCCCCTTCGAAGATACTATGCGACAACAAAAGTGCTATATTTATGGCAGCCAATCCTATCACTCAGCCTCGATCTAAGCATATTGCAATTGACTATCATTTTGTTCATGACCTCATTGCCAATGGTTCCTTAAAAGTCGCATTTGTTCCCTCACATTTCCAACTTGCTGATTCTTTTACCAAGGGAGTCACCAAGCCTCAATTCATACGTTTCCATAACAAGCTTCACGTGGTTCCTTCTATCATGATCAACTTGAAGGGGGTGATAAGGAATCCGATTCTTTTCTTGATCTTAGATGATTTGTTATTATCTTTCCTAGTTTATAAGATAAATATTTGTTACTTCCATTTGTTTCCTATTATATAGAATCTTCCAACTGTATATACATTATATATAATGAGAATTAATAACCTCAATATTATTGAGGATTTCAGCCACACTTTATATAGGTTTTTAAACCTTATTACAGTACCACCACTAATTTTGTCTTATGCATGTTACCAATTTTCGCTTCATTTTATGGTTGCCACAATGTAATTTATTTCTATAAAAAGTAATTAGATGTTCTTAATAACAAGTCAAATTGTTAATTTAGTAAGGAAAATCTGAGAAAGATAATTTAATTGAATGGGTTCCATGGAAACATTATATGCTCTTGAAATCGTTCTTCACTATCTCAATCAGATAGGGTCAGTTTTGATGAACAAGGGATATAGTAGTATTTTTTTTGTTTAAGGGATTATGTCTGCTTGTGAACTTTTTTGCTTGGAAGAAATTATACTTACAACATCTATAAGGCAATGAGTTTCTCTATCAGTGTTCATGTCTCTTGGAATGCTTGGCAAACCAGTATGGCCAATTCTTTAGGGAGTGTCTGGTTGGTGGTTTTTTATGGTCTTTAGGGAGCATTAACCTATTTGCTTCAGAACTCTAATTTCTACAGAGTTTCTATTGATTGATGGAATTAATTTTGAATTCAAAGTGTTTTTTAGTTTTTTTAGGTGTATGTATAAATGTTAGAGAATATTAATCATTTTAAGTCTCTTGATTTATCCCCTACACTGGTATAAATATAAATGTTCAAGTATTGTATTCAAGTCCAAATCCTTAAAGACTTCTCATTTCTACCTTCCCCCCTACTTATTTAGGATTTAATGGGGCTTTTGAGAAATTAAAGCATGTGTGTATATGAAAGATAGAAATCTGAAGAGAGAGTTTATGGACAAGTGACATCCAAGAAAAAAAATAGAGGTGCAAGATGATAGAGCTCAACAAAAAAATTAAGGCTTTGCATCAAGAGAGAGAGAAAAATCCAATGAAGGCTTAGTGCAATCTAGCAACTCATTGCACAAAAGAAGGTGTGGTACAAAGAAGATCATATAAAAAAAGAGAAAAGAGATGAACCTAAAGAAAAGGTGGACAATAAACAAAGAACTATAATGAAGAATGTGGCAGCCGCCACTCGACAAGAAAAAAGGCTTCGATGAGCCATGTTTAAGTAAATAAAATTACTAAAGAAAGGAAGATTGAAGAGATGGCAATGAGATGCCATTAATAAGTTGTCGTACCTTTCGCAAGAGCGCAACATCATGACGATCCTTTTCAGGCGGGTTGAGAGGTATTTGGTTAGATAAGGAGTCACCACCTAGTATTATGGTTACTAAGAATCCAAACTAGTCTTTAAAAATTCTAGGTAAGGGATTAGTTACGTAAAATAAATGTATTAGCACCCCTGAGGTAAACTCGTTTCTAAGTTATATCAGTCTATTATTGTGGATTTATTACAATGAAGAAATTCTAGTTTTTTAGATTAAGAACTTGGTCTAAAAGATCCCGACTTAAAAAGACATTAGAAGAAAGCAAACTCATTCACAACTTATATGTCATGAAAGAGCTAAAGTTAGAAATCCAAAGATATTTTATAATTATTGAAATTTCATTTTTCCCTTTGGTATTTCAAACGTCCATAACTCTTGTACCATGGGACATAGATTGAAATATCCCTAATTATCGTTGAAGCTTATTTCAAACAAACTTTAATTTTAGGTACTTTTACGTCATCTTTAATAACATTTTAGATAAATAAATAAAAAATCACTTACAGGTGTTTTATCTTTATATCAAAAATGAATGAGTCATATTACTTCTAATAATATGTTAGATATTAACCTTATACAGGTTTTAATCCTTATATTAAAAGTGAGTACTAGATTTTACCAAAAATCAATTTTTTATATTTTCTGAATCATAGACCAAAATTCTTTGGAATTTTGCAAATTTATTGTAAAATTTATTTGTTATTTAAAAAAAAACTTTTTTATATTTTATATTTTTAATTATTAATATTTCTTTAAGGCTTTATTTGGCAAAAAAAAAAAAAACCATTTTCTTTTGGATAAAACAACTAAAATAGGTCTAAGAGCATGTTTGTCAAACAAATCCTTAAGTCAAAAATTCTTTTATCAAAAAGATTGAGAGCCAAACAAGGCCTTACCCATCTGACCCAAATTGGATATAATCGGGTTGACTCGAAATCTTTGGTTTCACTATAAACCAAAACAAAACCCACTAATTTGACCCAAAAAACAAATCAAAACTTAAAATGAATCAAGCTTGCCAAAAACACAGAAATCCAAAAAAAAATTTATCAAAACAAATCAAAATCGAGAAAAAAATAAGAACACAAAGAACAAATGAAGAACATCAAGAACATGCTAGCAACATGAATCAAAATCCAAACCAATTACTAACAATCCAACAACATAGACATGTTGGAAATCAATCATTAACCAATAATTCAGCTTCATTCATATCGATTATCCATGAATCAACAAATTAATCAAAATGAGTTCAGTTTGAAAAAAAAACCCTAGAATTAAATCCTCGATTATTAATTAATCATCTCATATCGAGATGTTAATGCAAAAATTAAAATCAAAATTGGTCTGAAAGATGTATTTAAGGCAATGTTCTTGCGAAGAACATTGCCCAGAAATTTTCCAAAAAATCCATGTACTAACCATACCCAGAAAAGACATTTCAAGCCCTAAAATCATGATTTCTTGGTTCACACACATCACACTACCATAGTTACACATACTCAAATCAAAACAGGTAAAAAAAAAACACCACATTCTAAAAATCTTGCATGGAGTTTTAATCTCAAAAACTGACAAAATAAAATAGCAAACAAACTCGAGAATTTAGAGCTCAAAACTGATATATTTTAACATCCAATAGGCCTCAACCAAAACCAGAAGCAAGAACATATACTAGCCAACACATAAAAGCATTACAAATCTTACTTTCATATTTGGCAGATTTCAAAACCATTTTATTTCTTCAAAATCAATCTAACAAACATCATCTGAGTATTCAGAAACATTAACAACCAACTCAAAGCAAGATTTAAATAATAAAACAACATTTTTACATGTTAATTAAAACCAAAACTGTAACAACCCGGCCCAACATGTTGTATATTGTCCGCTTTGGGCCTGACTGCTCTCACGGTTTTGTTCCTAGTGATGCAAGTCCACTTCTGAGCCTAACGCCCCAAAACACGTACAACATGTTAGCAACCAACACTACTAATAAGGCCAGCTACCAAACCCTCATCCGTCGATGTGAGATATTATAATTCTCCCCCTTAAGGAGCCTAACGACCCCATCGATACAACCGGACAGCTAGTGAGGTCGGCTCTGATACCAAATTTAACAGCTCGGCCCAACATGCTATATATTGTCTGCTTTGGGCCTTACTACCCTCACGATTTTGTTCCTGGTGACGCGAGCCCACTTCTGAGTCTAACGCCCCAAAACACGTACAACATGTTAGCAACCAGCACTACTAATAAGGTCAGCTACCAAACCCTCAACCGTCAATGTGAGATATTACAAAAACCAAAATCAATACAACATAAAAAAATGCTTAGAAACATCATCAAACATGCATGAACAAGCTAGAAATGTGACTCGTGGACATCATCTACAAGACTAAATAAAGGTTTTATACCTTACAAGCTCAAATGATGGTTATTGCCTTTATGTTCTTTATTTTCCAAGCTTGCTACTTTCTCTTGAAGTTGAAGAAATTCTTATGCTAGGCTTTTGAACCTTCACACTTAGGGTTTTTTTTTTCAAGGTTTTCATCCCTTTTTTCCTTCTTTTTATTTTTTCTTTCTGGATTTTCAGTAGGTATTTATAATCTTTTGCTAGGATTCTTTGATTGATTTGCTCAATGATTGATCATGATTTATCAATACTTGACCCTCTAATCAAAATGAAAGAGTTTTGGGAAGGGTTTAATAGCTGAAAGCTTTGTACTTTGTTGGTTTTACAATGGTGGTTTTGCAACAAACTTGATTTTGAAGTTTTTGGTGGTTTCGCTAACTTGGAAGCCAATGAGTTGTTTTTGGCCCTTTGATCTTATGGAAGTCAATGTTATGGATTTATTGTTATGGGTAATTAGTTATTTTGTTGATTATGAAAGGTTATAGGTAAAGATGATGATTTTGAGTTATGATTTTGATTGAATGGTGAATTTGTGTTAGAAATTAGGAGACAACAATAGGCAATCTGTGTAAATTCTAATGATAAAAATTCAGTTTGGTCCCTTAATTTATGAAAATTATAGTTTAGTCCCCAAACTTTGGAAAAAGTACAGATTGGTCCCTGGAGCATATTCTGAGATTCTGAATTGAATAAAAGATGAATTATGGCCAGAATTCCAGTATAGTTATGCAATTTTAACACTTTCAATTTGGTCTTCCCATTTGATAAAAAATACAATTTAACCCTAAAATTTGGTCCTTAGATCATAATTAGAGATTCTGAACAGAAATGAGGATGAATTATGGACATAATTCCACTATAGTCATGAATTTATGATATTTTTAGTTTGGTCCTCTAATTTGACAAAGTTACAATTTGACCCTTAAAAAAATATGATAAATTCCAGATTGGTCTCTAGCTGTAATATTAGCTTTTGTAGATTGGTTTGATGAATAAATGATGGTTATTTAGTGAATTATTTTTTTTTATTATGGATTAGATTTCGCGAAAACCGTTTAATTTTGGGTTTTTGAAAAAAATAACTAGTTGGTTCAAAAACATATAGGATTATGGAATAGACCTTAGTTAAGTGTATTAAATAGGTTGTACGTTCTTTTCGAGTCGTTTTTTAATATATCTCCTTTGTATTCAGATAACCTGATATTCTACCGTCGGGACATCAGTAGGATTTCCTTTGGTATCTGCTTTCGAGTTTTGTTTGCTTTCGAGTCAGGTGAGTGGATAATTTTCCATATGCATGATAAATATTATAAATATTTAATTTTTTAATATGAATTGGATTATGCTTCTTGATAATATATATGTTTATTATTATCCTTGTTACGATAAAGTATGATCAATTGTTGAATCTGAATTCTTGATATGAACCAGTATATATTTTGAATTGACTTCTGAATTGATAGCTCCTCATTTGATTGATGTCATGAGTTGAGCCTTGAGATATGAATATGTTTGTTTGATTATGATTATGAACCTATGGTATGCCAGTCATAATATCCATGTTAACAAGGAAGTGTTAGTCTTTGTGCACATCGTATCTGAACCCTAGTCAGGGGCGGAGCCAGGGGGTGGCAAGCAGGGGCCCGGGCCCCTGCAAAACATTTTAAAATTTTCTATTATTTAATATTTTTAATTTAAATAAATAAATTTTTTAATAATATATATTATTATATTAATTTAGCCTCCCCTATGAAATGAACCCAGCTCCGCCCCTGACCCTAGTTGGTCGGGGGAGTCACTAACCTATGTGGACTGATCATCCCACAGTACAGAGCCTCATGCTTATTGCATTTTGATTTTCTGACGAGCTTTACCTTATGATATTCTTGTTATGGCCTATTTGAGAAACCTTCCTATAAGAACCTAGAGCCATAATTGTGTATATATTCATCATTGTTATATTACCTTGTGTGTGTATATTGAATGTTATCTACTCATTGAGTTGTTGAACTCACCCTCTCATTATTTATCATTTTCAGGCTTATAGCTTGATAGCAGGTCATTTTTGTTGGACCTTGATCAGAACCTGCTTTTTTTTATTGTAATTTGTGCATTTTCCTTAATGTCTAGATACTGCCCCACAACTATGAATTTATATTAACTCTTATATTAAAATAATTAAATTATTATGAAGCTAGTTTTGTTGTTACTGTTGTGTTGAACTCTGATTGACTTATTTGAAGGATAAGTTTGTATGTAAGTTTGGGTTTGTTATGGAACCTTAGAGGGGAACCTTACTTATGTGCCGGTCATGGATCCGGAAATCGGGTCGTGAAAAAAAAAGTGGATTTCGCACAATTGGTATCACAGTCAAGATTGACTGAGCAATTCCAATGCAAACATCTTCGAAGACCACCTGAAATTGATAAAGGGGGTGCACAAATTTTGTTTACCAACGGGTGTGCTGACAAAAAATGATCAATGCCTATTTTAATCACCGATGACAATAATCTATCGATGTATCTGTTGGTATAAAAATAACTAATGGAATAACCAGATATGACATCATAACAAGAAACTTGCCAACAATATTTTTTATTAGTAAAGTTATAAGTGATTTTTTATAGTGATAGAAATATAGCATTTTTCTCTAGCATGCCGTGAAAGTTAGAGCTTATATTAAATTATCAATCATAAAATGTAAAATCATCTACAATTGACAAATACTACAAATATACAATATGATTGATAATACAATATGGAACAACGGATTGCACTCCTTCAATTAGTGTTAACATAATATACATCATATTAGTTAAATTTTAACCCTTTAAATTAAATGAAAGACCAAGCTTTTATTAGATGATATTTTTTACTTAAATAAATCTATTTTTGATAAAATTTAGAGAATATTATTGTGAATTAATTATATGTTGTTAATTTTGTCTGTATTAATCAAATATAAACACTAATTGCTTGACGCATATTTGAACTAAGTTTTTTTTTTTCAAGTTTATGTTTTTATTTAATGGATCCTGATTCGTATGAAAAACAAAAAAAGATTCTCTCATTCATAGAAAATAAATTAAAAGAATAGGTATAGTTTTGTTTTAAAAAAATATAGTTTTTGTGAGAAATTAGATAGATTTGGGATTTTTTTTAACAACCATTAATTAATTTTTTATTTAAAGGGAAATTTTTTATTTGCTCTAAATATTATGTGATCA
>Ga0325403_1004892_pt1 | contig 12533 bp, 11 predicted proteins | sample PopdelMetagenome_19_FD_205665 | JGI IMG/M metagenome (GOLD analysis project Ga0325403, IMG submission 205665) | Populus deltoides microbial communities from Bellville, Georgia, United States - Xylem-PdKOR-R4 | ecosystem: Host-associated > Plants > Phyllosphere > Stem > Wood/Secondary xylem...
TTAATATTTTTAAAATATTAAATTAATATTTTTACATAAAAAAATAAAAAATTACTTTACTCCCTAACACTGCTGGCTTTGAGCTACAAAAAATAGAGCATCGAATCCAATAGTCGCCGTTAGTTTGCCAATCTAGGCAAAAAAGTTACTACTCGCCAGAAATCAATGCGTGATCCCACGCTCTAACAATACAGATAGTCTCCGGCTATAACAATCTCTCTGACATCCCTGACTCACGCTCCTTATATGCGCGTGTAAGACCGCTTTAAACTCAAATGAGTCAAATCTCAAAATTTCAAGTCCCGGTACAATATAACTTCTCTTAAGAGATCAATAAATTTGCTGGACTCACTTGAAAGCCTCGCCGGAAAGTGACGTAAAGTACAAACTCAGTGGAGGTGCGCAGGTTGAGCATGGAGGGGGAGTAGTGACAGATCATCCGGTGCGCATATTAGCGTTAGTGGAAGCGTACGTGTAAACTTTGACTCTCTGTAGCCCATGATGTTATCAAAAGACATAAAATAATGCCAACAAGTCAATAATTAACAACATTCTATTCTTTACTCCTATTCAAATTCAGATTAACAATAATTAACAACATTCTCAATAAAACAAAGAATAGCAAGATAAATAAATAAAAAAGTCTATTTAATGGTTTAGAAATTGTCTAAGTTAAAATTATTTAATTATATATATATATGTTAATTCTTATTATATAGTACTCACCATGGTTATTTAAAAATAATACTTTTAAGGAAAAGATCGTGATAACAACTTCAATATACAGATAAATTATAATATCTTTAAATTTATAAAATAATAAGATAAGGTTTATGGCCTAAGTATTTAATAATTAATAATTGAATTTAAAACAATTTTTTATACAATAAATAATATTTCTTTTCTTATCTAAGATAATATTTTTTTTTCTTGCCAAATTATACTTGATTAATTGTAATGATCAAAATTACAATGAAATTAGTTAACTTGCAAAATGAAAGATGAGTTTTTATGACATAATAAATAAATAAATAAATAAAATTAACAATTTGTAATCCCATGAATTGAATAGTATTTTCTTATTTTTTCAGGATAATAATATTTACTAAATTGAAATTGTATTATCTCATCCGCAAATAGCACAATTATAAAGTAATGTTTAATTTAAGTATTGATTAAATAATTCTGTCTGATGGAATAAGTAAAAGTAAAGGTACTTAACAATCGACACCAAAAAAATTCACACAAGATTATATTCATTTTTTCTTGTAATCGTATGGTAAGAAGTTGAAGGAATTTGAACCAATACTCCAGTCAACTAGCTTGTTCATAATAATAATAATAATAATAATAATAAAATGAGGGGACTGTGATTTGACTATTGCGTTACTAGAAAAAGAACATGGACAATGTTTAACTTCATTAAAAATTCAGGTATTTAGAATAAAATTATGTTAGACCGAAAGTTGGAGAGTATATCTTATCTTTAAAATTTAAATACAACATATTTAATTTCAGACATATAAAAAAATAAAAAGAAAGAAAATAAACAAATGAATATAGAACAGTATTGAAGAGGAGAGTCTCTTTTAAGATGTCTTGTTGCCATTTCGATTCTTGTTGCAAATGATGATGGGAATAGTGGTTTTGAGAGAATTACTGCAACAAATTATATTACTTCTTCTCTTTGGCTTTCAGTTCAGAAAATTTCCAAAAACTGCCTCTACCTTTACCTCTTGCAGTTTCGGAGGCGGGAAAGTTTCTCTCTTGTTGCTTTGATTTGAAAAAAGGTCTGTTTTTTTTTTTTTTTGCCTTCTTGTTTGTTTTTGAGAGAGTTCGTTTGGTTGTTGAGAAAGTTGAAAAGGGCTAGAGAAAGATAAGGAAATCAAATCCTTTTCAAGCTGCTCTGCTCTGTTCAAGTCCAGGCTTAGCTAGGAGAACTCAACTGTACTTATCTAAAGCTGATACTATATTATTATACGTTTGTATGTATTCATGTATTTTTTTTATTAATTTATTGTTTTTTTTTGCTGTGTTTTCTTATGGCCAAAAAGTCTTGCTTGTGTGATGATTGTATGTTTGACTTGATATGGTTTTGGATTGTTTGTTGCCTACAAGATGTTGGATAGTTGAGTTAAGCTTATGGTGATGGAAGCTAAGAATCATTGATTGATCGGAAGAAGAGTTCTTTTTGATGTCCTAATTTTTTTCGAGTTTTTGAATGTGTTCTGCCATTCTTTTTTTATTTCAACATGTTTCTTTACAGTTTCTGGGCTAGTTGGAAGCAAAAATTGATGTATGATTGCTATTCTTTAGAGGCAAACAGGTGTTTTGCTTCCAGCCTTCCCTTTAAAGACAGCGGATGTTCTGCTTCGGTCTAATAACCGAAACTCCAATATAGTTGTGGAATTAGGATAATTCTCTACTGTTTTTGGCCTTTCGGAGTTGCAATTCTCATCTGCACCAAAGATTAATCTTGTGCTTTTGTGATAACTCTCAAAGTTGGATGGTGGAAAAAGCAACAGGATGTGTTTTGGGTCACACACTTTCTCTAGTTGCCGAGACTTCCTCTGTTTTCACAGGCCTTGTTGTTGTAACTTCATAAGCATGTTCCATCATTGACTTTCATTTGTTTGTTATCCTTTTCAAAACGTATGATTTTGCCAGTTTGGAGTTGTGCCTTCGACCTCGATCATCATTTGTCTAGGACAATTAGAGAGCTTGGTTGCTCTCAGTTGTGTGCAGTCCATTTCTCACTACTGTCAACAACGATACAACAGTCTAGTTGACTTGTTTCTTCATTCTCTTCTCTGTTGTTCCCTTTCCTTTCAGTTTTTATGCATGATGCCTTTTTTCCGAGTATTTTTGGGAAGTTCTGACTTGGTAAAAGTGGTGGTGGTTGTTAAAGATACCACATGTTTGGAGATTTCCTCCCTAAATAGTAAACCATGCATGTAGGACCAGGTCCACCATAAGCACGTCAAGTGAGATAAGTACACGGTAGATCCAAAAATGGTGGGTTAGGAATGGCCGAGACACAACAAAAAATGGAAAGAAAGGGTCCGTGATTGGTAATCTTTTTCTCCGTATGAATGTTATGTGAGTGTTTTGATAGAACACATTCACATAGACTTTTCCTGGCTGCAGAATGCTATTCAGTGAACTATTAGTGGTTGTACACTTCCATGAACCTAAGATTCTTCTTTTATCTGCTATAAATCTGCGTTTACTTTTGCCTCCCAAGGTTTCAAAAAGCCATGAATAGTGACGTGCATTAAGATATCAGTCTCTGATACCAGACTGGTATAGTTGGGATCTCATGTACTTCCTTCGCCTTTTTTGCCCTTCTAAGCTTGTCAATTCAATTTATATTTTGCCAGTCTCTGTCTTATTGTGTTTTTCCTTAACTCAGATCTCTTTCACAGCTTAATGTGGTGGCTTCCTGTCCCAACTATAGAAACTCTTCTGCTGTCAATTGAACCCCAGCACCTTGTAGTATTTTCGCCTCTGCATATATGCCGAAAGCTCATTGATCTGCTTCCATCACAAGTCCAGGGAGAATGAATTCTACATCCACTCAGTTTGTAACCTCCGGAAGGATGGGCATTTATGACCCTATGCACCAGATTGGTATGTGGGGAGAAAACTTCGAGAGTAATAGAAATACAAGTACTTCAACTATGTTTATAGCAGGTAATCCAAATCCATCTGCATCGATAATTATAGCACCAGACACAAAGCTAGACAATCAGGTGAAAATTGTTGGAAGCTCGTCCTCAGTTCTTGTATTTGGCTATGCTTTTAGATTTACAAGCTGAAACATATTTGTTATTTACTTGTCTTTAGTCAGAGGATACTTCACACGGTACACTTGGACCTTCTAACAAGTATGATCAAGAAGCATCTAAGCCTTCTGATAAGGTAAAGTCTGTGCCGGTGTCCTTGGCTGTGGATCTCTCTCTCTCTCTACTCCGAAAATAAATACCTTATCATATATAGCTATGGTCTCAAGTTCTACTAGACCTACTTCCTCCCATGATATGAGCTACCACCCCTTGATCGGCTGGTTGTCTTGTATCTTTTGATTTTCGTGTCTTCTTTTTCCAACGAGGTCTTAACTTTAGTTTGAATCACCATTTATTTGAGATCTTATGCCAAGATTTAAACCCTGAAATAATTTCATGTTCTTTCTGATGATGATAAAAATCTGATTTGTTTGAACGTTTGAATATTATCCATATTTATACTGTTTTCATTCATAAATTTTGGGATCTGTTGTTTGCTATATACTGATAGAAATATCCTCATTTTCCAATGTTTTCGGATGTCAAAAAATTAACTTTGAGAGTTCTTTCTGGAATAATATAAATACTTGCTTCATAATTAGTTCACGTATGACTTCCTACAGGTACAAAGACGTCTTGCACAAAATCGCGAGGCTGCTCGTAAAAGCCGTTTACGGAAGAAGGTAGGAAGGACCATGAATTAAAAACCAATGGCCTAAAAGCGAAGAGAGGTGTGGTGTTACTAAATTTGATTTTAATTTTTCCTTACAGGCTTATGTTAAGCAGTTAGAATCAAGTCGTACGAAGCTCCTTCAGTTGGAGCAGGAGCTTGACAGAGCTAGACAACAGGGCCTGTATATAGGTGGTGGAGTAGATACCAGTCAGCTAGGCTTTGGTGGAGCTACAAACTCAGGTATATGTTTGCCTAAGTACTTCATTACCGTTTGTTCTGCTGTCTCACTCCCACATGGCGGTCTGTCTAGCTGAAATCACGTCTCTCTCACTTTGCAGTAGGCTTTGTCAAATGTTTTATGTCATAAACCTTTTAAGATATTGTCGATCATTAATGTTCCGCTTTATTTTTAGCTTCCCTTCTTCTTCTTCTGCAATGCCTACAAGTTAGTATTTTACACTCTTGTTGATTCTTGCTGGACAATAACAATGTTATAACAAGAAGGGACGGGACATAGTTGTTAAGATGTTTGTAAAATTATTTGGGTTGAAAATTTGTCAGTTTGTTTGAACTCACATGAACAAAGGAGACCATTCAAAGTAGAAGTAATTTGCTACTTTATTTAATTTATATATTTGTGACTTGATCATGCATTATTGTTATGTATTATGTTAAAAGAACGAGTTCAATGGCAAATAAAAAGTAAAATGCTTTCCTACAGTAACAAGATACGTTTGTTGTAGAGGTTGTTTTTTAAAGTGTTTTTTATTTGGAATACATCAAAATATATATATTTTTATTTTTTAAATTTATTTTACGATAAAAAAAAATTCAAGATTTTTTTAAAACGTGACATGCCAAACACCCCCTTGATATATTGTCTACAGCTGCTGCTTGCTATCAACGTAAAATCTTTATTAGTGACATGCTCATCATTCACTTATGCCCCAAGTTGGCACTTAAAATATGGTCTTGAGAGGTTGCTGTTGTACATGAATCTGTCCTGAAAAATGTCAGCACTTTCTCTATGCGCTCAATCTGATTATTTTTGCCCTTAAATTTCTGAAGGACATTTTGCTTCTTGTAGTTTATCTCTAATTTTGTTCTTTCTATCAACCAAATGCTGACTCTGAGGATTCTTCAGAGATCTCAACTTTTGAGATGGAGTATGGGCACTGGTTGGAGGAGCAAAATAGACATATTTGTGACATGAGAAGAGCTTTAAATGCTCATATCAGTGACGCAGAGCTCCACAAACTTGTAGAAAGCGACATGAGCCACTATTCTGAACTTTTTCGCAAGAAAGCAACTGCAGCTAAAGCTGACGTTTTTTATGTGATGTCTGGCTTGTGGAAATCATCGGCAGAAAGGTTTTTATTGTGGATTGGAGGGTTTCGCCCTTCAGAACTTCTTAAGGTGCTGGATTAATTATTTAAAATTATCAATTGAAAGTTATTCATATGTTAAGTATACGGGGGTGCTTTTGAACTTCTGAATGCATTGTAGCTTGCGCTGATGCTAGGTTCAGTGTATGTTGAGCATTATGCTGGCAATTGCTAAAGTGTGTGACCTATTGGCAGTCTGGTTAATTAATTTTACAGTTGGTTTTTGGCCACTGTCCCTTTTGCTGCAAGTATTTCATTTATTCCAAGTTAGAGATTATTGGAGCTGAAAATGTTGTGGTTGAAGTAAAAATGGCTGTGGCCCTTGTTACTCCAAAACGGTGGTTTTCTTTTCTTTTTTTGTCTTGCTCTGGATATGCTAGGCAGAATTCATGCCTGAAGTGCCAGCAAGCTGTGTAATAATTTATATTGCTTTTATGTTGATTACAGATTCTCTTGCCTCACATTGAGCCCTTGTCAGAACAGCAAGTTGTGAATGCTCTTAATCTTAGACAATCATGCCAGCAAGCTGAAGATGCTCTTTCACAAGGAATGGAGAAACTCCAGCAAACTCTAGCAGAGACTGTGGCAGCTGGTCAATTGGGTGAAACCAGTTACTCGCCTCACAAGGAAACTGCAATGGAGAAGAAGCTAGAAGATCTGGTCCGCTTTGTGCTGCAGGTCTTCTTTTGCATCTTCTCCTGCACTCACATACACATACGCAATCCATAATTTATGTTCTTGCCAATCAACTGGGTTTCATGAAGTGATCACTTCAATTTCAGGGAAAAAGGCATTCTCAAATTTCATTAAGGAATATTGGTGCCTTCCTGAAATAATTTTGTTATGCAGATGGAGGTGCATCAACTTTTTTGCTAGCATTTAGGTCAAAATTGGTTGTGCTTGAAGTTATGCTTCCCAGCTTTCTGAATGAAGTCAAGCAACTGGGCTTGTTGGCACATCTAACATCAACTATCTGTTTTAACAGGCCGACCATCTACGCCAGGAGACTTTGCAGCAGATGTCACGGATCTTAACAGCACGCCAGGCAGCTCGAGGCCTTCTTGCTTTGGGAGAGTACTTCCAACGGCTTAGGGATCTGAGTTCACTTTGGGCAATTCGCCCTTGCGAGCCTGCCTAGATTCGGTAATGTTGTTATCTTATATAGAAGATTCAAGCTACTGGCATTTTTCAAGCAGCATCCCACAATTGGAAAGATGTAGATATAAATAGCCATCCTATCAAAGGTAGTTTGTGGTGAAATCAATTTTCAATGCTGTTACTGTCTTGCCATCGAATGATATATTACGTTTCGAGTTTGCAGGTGAAACTTCGTCATGTAAATTGGTCTTTGTATTTTTTGTTTTCATCTGCCGTGTACATAATTGGTGAATATTGCTGCTTATTTGTCGTCTCCCATCTCCCTTGCTTGTGCAAAACCCTACTTGACTTTGAGTTTTAGGTCTGAAAATGAGAATCTTCTGATAATGAGAAGGTATTTTTGGGTAAAATGCTAAAGAGTGAAACCACCTTGATTTTGAATTCTTATCAGATAACCGCTAATTTGTCTGAAGTGTCACACACTGGAAGCCTAGCTCGCTAATCACCTACAAACTCCAGTCGTTGAAGTTCATCTTTACCAACGCCAAATAGAATGGTTGAACATGATTAGTCTCTGATTCTTTTATCTGGGGAGCTTTTAATTTTCTTTTATTTTCTGTATTAGCAACTCTTCCCGTCCCCCTTTTCTGGTATGTTAATTACGAGGAGAAATAGAAAAAAGAGAGCATCGCCAGTTGAGTTCAATCAACATTTTAATCATCAGAACCCACATTTACAGATAGGTGCTTAGGCGCTGAGTAACCAGAAACTATAGAGCCATTATTGATCCTGCAAAATTGGGACACAACCGTCACTGGAAGTCTGAGGTCCTATTGCAATACAAGTTTTTCTGGGGCATTCCTGCTCCTAAATTACATCACTTACAAAACAAAAAGATCTGATGCCTTGCCAACATCGACCTGTTGCACATACTGAAATCGCTGAACCCTCTCTGGGATTTAGTTCCTTGCATGCGTTTTCAAGTAATGGATCTATTGGCTCACGTTATTGACATCTACATTCTTTGGACATAAGAAAAAAAAGTTCGATTTTTTCAGGTTAGGATTGGTTAGATATTTGCTCGATATTATTGAATGCAACCTATCAGAAGAGATCGATGCCAAAAAAATTGAATAATTACATATTCATCTCAGCTAATGGCAGGTAGTTCCTCACAACTTCAACATTGAGTATTCCAATGCGCCGACAAGAAAGTCTGCATGTACCGAAACAACATCCATGACATTAGATCATTCTGTTAAAAAGAGCATATAAGCAAAATTAACAACTAATCATCATGCAGGCAAATTGGATTTTTTTTTTCATGGGTACTGAGTTCTTCAAAGCTCTCAGAATCTCTCCTGAAAGCTATCTTATTGCTCATCTAAAAATCACAAGGCTTCAATTTATCTAAGCACTTGAAGAGACGTTGACATCAAGAGTACCTGCATCGTCTTTGGTGAAACACATTGGCTCTTTGGTGAAACACTTTGGCGGTTTGATACGGAACACATTTCAATGGATTCCACCTTTGCCGACTAGGATGCCAAGCTCTGCACTCAGGAAACAGTGATGATAAATACACATTAGAAATCGATGAAAAAACCATTTGGTAGTCAAAAGCTTATCTTTTCCATGTTTATGGGGTTGGGAGGCTGTCCTCGTTACCTCTAAGTTTCTCAAATAAGATCGCAGTTTCAGCTTTGGCAGGCGTCTTTTCCTTCCTGTCAGTCACAAGTTCTACCCCCAACATTAAGCCCCTGCCCCTTACATCTCCAATGACTGGAACAACGATTAAAAATTTCTGAGCAACTTAGAATATCATTACTAAAAGCACATTGTATTGCATTAGAACATTAGTAGTGATTCAGAAGTTACATATCATCAGAAACATCTAAATTCATATAATCATTGAATGTCTGCGGAAAAAATCGATAAAATTTGGACTTCTGTTTGGCTTGTTGATTTCTATTCTACACAAGGCTACAGAAGCAGCAAAACTAATTATTCCTACATGAGGCTGTTAAAGAAACTAGCTTTGCTCATGGCTCGTACAAAAACATTAATATATGATATGTGCACACATTCACAAGCAGCTCAATTTGAGACACTGTACAAGCACATGCATAAAAAGAAAAATCATCTGCAAACACTTACAGGAATGAATAGAGTATTAATACAAATCTGGTTAGATAATTGAGAAGACTTTACCCCAGTAAATGTTGGTAACTTGGCATATGAGCAGAAACATACCCAAAAGTATGGTTTACTATAGCGAGTTAATAATAGTTGGTTCACTAGGTTTGCTTTCAGAGGGTGCAAACAGACAGCCTATATAACAAGGCTCGAAGCCTAGGCCAATAGAATACCAAATATAGAGAGACAAATGGAAAATGTCATGTACATCACACAGGCAAAAGTCGCAACAAAGTATTTAGAACCAAGTTCAAGAGAAATTACTGTCATGTCTTCTTTGCAGCTCTCTCAAACGTCCAAGCATGTGTGAACCAACATCAGAACAGTGCTCTTGACGCCTCTCTTGGTCAATGACTCTCAGTACTTCATGTCCACCGGCAGAACACACAGGGTTTCCACCAAAAGTATTGAATTGAATTTTCTGTGCCATTACTTGTGCTATTTCTGGTGTTGTTACTACAGCTCCCAATGGCAAACCATTGCTGATACCCTGATAAATGCTAACTGTGTTATTTGTGAGATGGTCAAACAGGTTTCAAAAGACAGTAAAAGTAACATATGAAGCAAGAACTATATAAAACATAGAACTATCTTTTGTAGCACTAAGGAACAAATCTGAAGAGGTGTGATTTTAAATACCTTTGCCATGGTAACAATGTCAGGGATGACACCTTGAGTCTCAAAACCCCAATAGTGGCTTCCTGTGCGGCCAAACCCCGATTGCACTTCGTCAGCTATGCAAACTCCCCCTGCCTTACGCACAATGTCATAAACCATTGTCAGGTATCCAGGGGCTAATTCAACTGCTCCTCCAACTCCCTATATTCACCAAAAATATAAAAGAATGAAGTTCTTTTACAATTTCATATTCAAGGTTGTCAAAACAGTCATATACGCTGCTTATGGAAACAATACTTAAAGTCAAGTCACCAACCTGAATAGTTTCGGATATAAATCCAGCAACTTTTCCAGAAGTACCATAATCCATGTGATCCTGCACATCTTTCACATAACCAGTAGGGTCAGAGCCAAAGATTCCTCGGTATGGATTTGGATTAATAACATGATGAATTTCGCCCTGCAGTATTCTTCAGTCAGAACCATTGGCATCAATCAAATTACAATAAGTGATCATATTTCCATGCAGCAATTGTAGATAAACAAACCTGTGGAATTGAGTATTTCCATGTGTTCCTATTGTACCAGAACTTCCACCATGACATGCATTTTTAACGAAATCATTTCAAGATTACCAGTGTATAGTCTAGCCATCGGCATCGCTAATTCATTTGCTTCTGACCAGAATTTACAAAACATACAACCTGCAGACGAAAACAAGTTTAAGATGTAGATAGTGTTTTCTGATCAGTATGAGAAGCAGCAACCCATAATTTACTCCAATAATGTTGTGTACCTTTGACACAAATAAAGATGAATTACATATGATTACCCACAAAATTCATGTTTTAAAATTTTAAATAATCAGTTTGAGCAGGAAGCAACAAACCACTTATACAAACGATCATCATTTCAATACAAAATGAAAGAAAATAACCAAAACCCAAATTACACCATCATTGTATCCCATTGAAAAGAATGATGTTTTACCGAAAGGTATCGAGAATAGCAGAAACCTTGAGATTTCCGGGCATCTTAGCAGCTAAGGCCTCAGCAAAATCAGCAATAGTGTGGTTCAAGTAAATGGCAGTAGCATGTTGGAGCAGCTTGCTTTGCTCCATAATTGCATTTAAAATTTGAGGATGGCAGTAGCCGCAAGAGACAGACACTATCCCAGAAAAAGCATTCAAATACCTCCTTCCATTTTCATCAAACAAATATTGCATCTTTCCTTCAACTATATTCAACTGCAAAACCAAAATAACATCATCAATCAACACAAAAAGAAAAGAAATCTTGAAAACTAAAAGTGCACGACAACGCATAATAATAATAATAATAAATAAATAAAACCTCTTATGCTATATATGAAGAAATAAAACATGAAATCAAAACGCTATGTAAGATCAGAAACTAACAGGATTCCGTTAGTAATGATAAAGGGAAGGACCCAGAAATTTCTTGCGTTTTTGCAAGATTTCATCAGCCAATGGTCCTTTATAAGGTTTGGCTGGTAATCAAATGGAGGGATTTTAGGAGGAGATTTGACAAAGGAGGAAGCAACTGTAGAGTAAGAAAGGTCTTTGGAATTATTATTTTTTTATTTTTTACAAACCCACACAACACACAAACATGCGCCACAAGCCCGCCCGCGGCATCGCGCCGACATGGCATATAATAACAGTTAAAAGACGTGGACGCATAATATTTATCAGAATTGGACTCGTGAGCCAATCCGATTTGAGGATAGAGGTTGTTTGTGCAATGGATCCGATAAGAATCGGCATGAATCGAACTGCAACAGTGAAAACATCAGGATGAATCGGTTCAAGATCAATCCATCACATCACGTGTCGTTTGATTAAAAAAAAAAAAAGAGTTGAAAAAACGGGCTTTCTGAACTCAGACCTGATTGAATTGATGAACTTCTACAATGGATAAGTGAATGGACACCTTCCTTTTTTTTCGAATTTCGGTTCTGTATAACACATAGCTATGTCTTTGACTTCTTTGATAATGCAGCGGAGTATGGTGGTGATTTTTTTTAAAGTATTTTTTATTTATAAATATATTAAAATAATATTTATTTTATTTTTAAAAATTATTTTTAATACCAGTATATTAAAATAATTTAAAAATATTAAAAATTTTAATTTTAAGTAAATAAAAAAATAAAAAAAATTAAATTTTTAAAAAAATACTTTTAAAATTAAAAAATAAACATGCATAGATAAGAAATATATTGATAGCCCATGACTTCTCCAGCCTAGACCTTTTTTTTTTACGCGTTTAAAAAATATTTAGTTAAAGTAGCACGTAAAAAAAATAGTAAGAAAAACTGAGAGTTAGATTAAATATTGATTAATTTAATAATATAATAAAACAAAATAAACAGGAATATATATATATATATATTAAATGGGTCCAGATATACATGTGAGATTCGTGACTGACACATAAAATAAAAATAATTATATAAAAAAATAAAGTAAAAAATATTAATTAAAAAAAAAACCTGAAAAAAAATTCTGTATGTACTCAATTGAGAAAATCCAAAAAAAAAAAAAAAACTATAGGAGTTTGATTTTAAATCCATTTTGTTGCGTTGTATTTCCTTTTGAAGTGACTGAATTACGCTATTTTCGTTTTAAAAAAAGTTTTGTTATGATATAGAGTTTTATTTTTAGGAGTTTGTAAAAGTTATATAAGATTAGAAAGGTACTGTGTATTAAATTAAATCAAATAAATTTAATTCTCAGGTTTAAATTTACGTAGCAT
>Ga0325403_1004893_pt1 | contig 12533 bp, 4 predicted proteins | sample PopdelMetagenome_19_FD_205665 | JGI IMG/M metagenome (GOLD analysis project Ga0325403, IMG submission 205665) | Populus deltoides microbial communities from Bellville, Georgia, United States - Xylem-PdKOR-R4 | ecosystem: Host-associated > Plants > Phyllosphere > Stem > Wood/Secondary xylem...
CAGGCCACCACGATGTCAGGTACAATAATTTTCATCAAAGATCACTAACAAAAAAAAACATAAAAAAAATGTTATACCAATTAAACAAAATAAGATGAACTTTGCTTTTTAAAATAACAAGTTAGTACTAATTAAAGAGATAAACAAGCTACTCAAATTATTTAGTTTAATACCTTGAATGGTTTCTTAGTACAATTTTTTCATAAATGAGAAATGTAAAGTGGTGTTTTTATGTAAACCTAATATGGCTAAATTAAAATTTTACTTGGAAGAATATTGATTCTACATTGCATGGAATTCTTAGTTTTTTTAATACCAATTCAAATTACCACTACATCAAAATGCATATAGAGAATTGAGAAATATACACAAACTTAAGAACTTTATTCAAATCATTCACAAACCTATGGACTTTATGTAGACTCGACGTGATGAAATTAAGATTTTACTTGAAAGAATATTGATTGGTGGAAACTATTACATGGCATAGAATTCTTAGTTTTCTTTATGCTTTTTCATAGTACCACTAAATCAAAAATTCATATGGAGGATCAAGAAATATACACAAACATATGGACTTATGTTATTGCATAATGTTTTTATGCTAAAAAAGTGATGATCTTAACAAACATCTTGTTAGTATATATATCATGTAGTTAATCGGTTGGTTACACGTGATACTAGCTTTATTCATGCAAAATGTATTTATTATTAATAAAGGCATTTGTTAATTTTAATAATCATTTATGTTTGATTAATGAGTCATTAAGACAAAATTGCATTGCTAGGAAATTATAAAGTTATAATTATAAGATTTTTATTACATCGAAACATTGTTCTTAAATTTTTTTGGTCGATGATCTATTAAAAATGAATTTTAATTAAAGTTAATGAAACTAATACATATTTAGTTCTTTCTTTTATGAAAGAAAACAATTGTTCTCATAAGTTGAGGTATGAAAAATACTTGAAACTAATATATAGGTGCTTGTCAAATAACATGTATACTAACATGACTTACATGAAAATTCTATATGGAGAGCACATTCATTTTTATGGAAAGACTCACATGATAGTTATAAATTTGATCATTAGACTTGAGAACACTAAGTTATCTTATATAAGGAATGTTATAATTTGTTCATAACTACACGTTGTCTTAATCAAGGATAACAAACGGGAAGATATTAGGTATAACATAAACTATATAAAGATATTTGAGTGATCACGAGAAGATTTATCACCCTATATGAATTAGAAAAAAATATTTCATCTATTCTCAGATAGTAATGACTGTGAAATCCTTGCGCAATGTTAAATGAAATTTGAAAAGAGTTTCATATCTTATTTAAAGAATCAATGACCATATGTTAGAATAAAACATGACTTGATATAGCAAATACACTCGACGTTATAGTGTCTAAATCAAAACATTACCATGAAACGATAACATTACTATGAAACGGTAATAAGTCTGTAAATGAACTAAATGATAAAAAGATAAAATAAATATATTTTGAAATAAAGAAATGGTCCCGAGGATTTAGTGGAATAATTGATACGATCCATGCAAAGATGGCACAAGAAAATTCAGATTTTGATGTAAAATCATCTATCGACCAATTTTATGCTATCAAATTAACTCTCAATCCAACTATTGAATTGGGCTGAAATTTTATGAGGAGTCACTTGACATGTTCTTATATCTTATGTTAAAAGTTTAGGCCAATCAAGGTTCAAGAAAGCTATACAAGAATATCATCGGACTTGAAATAATAGACTTATTAATGGCATTTTAGTAAATAACTAGATAGGCTTGAAATTTCAGCTATTTTCTCTTCTTATAACAGTTGGTCCTGCTAGAAAGAAATAAATAAGGAGTTTTTCATCTTTTCTTGATTTTTACCTAAAATTTCTTAAGGGAAATCATGAATTGGGGCGATTTACATGAGATAGTGAGTGTTTAAACACATCAAACACAAGAATTAAAAAGAAATCAAGTGCGAGATGGGTGTTAGAGAGAGAGAGAGAGAGAGACAAACCATGGCATTTTGAGGGGGAAAGAAGAAAGGGTGAAAATTTTTTGACTAGCCAGCATTCAAAGCTCAAATAATTATTAGGTAAGGAGTTATAAACTCATTTATACATGTTTAAGTGAGGATAAATGAGTTTTACATGAAATTCTCAAAATTTGAATTAGGGTTCTTGGATGTATTTTAGGAGAAACATGAAATTGTGATGAAATTATGGAATTAAGGTGGAATAGGATAGAAATGATTTGAAGAAAAAATTGGTGTTTTAGTTGAAAGGAGGGTCGACCATAAAAGGAGAAAAAATGAGAAGTTGTGGAATTAAGGATGAATGCTTATTTACTTGCATATCTTTAACATATGATGATAAATTGATAATAATTTGAATTAAAATTATAGATTGTTGAGTTACAATTAATTATTAATGACAAGTTAGTTAAAGGTGTAAATGAACTAGGGAATGCATGACGCTACCATGCGAACATTATTGGGTTGAGTTTTTATGAAAGTTTGGCGGGAAAAAAATTTAGGTAGAGCCTAGTATGAGGGAGACTATACTAGAATTTATAAAAATTCATTAAGTGCATAGTGGGCTTAATAATAGAAAATATAATATGGATATTGTCAAGAAAAGAATTTATAGAAAGGATAATTTAGTAACATTATGGATAAAAGATAAAGTAATGAAAGTATAAATAAAATCATGTTCAAAATATTGTGCACATTGGGTTGATTCCTATTCAATACCGAATACAATTTAAATTTTGATAAGATAATTATTAAAACATGTTTAAATAAATAAATAAATGCAATAAGGAAATAAAATAGTGCAAGGGTTTAAAAAAATTGGTTTTATTTTACATATCTACTTGATAAGTGTTAGTATTGTTGTATTTCAAATTACAGGATGTTACACTAGGAACCTAAATGGTCACATATAATAACAACTATTGATTTGAAATTAATCTGAGATAATTAATCAAGTGTGACTTTATTATAAATAAGTTAAAGAAATTAATGAATAGAATATAATTAATATATAATATTACAAATTTAGACCTAAAAAATCAACTATGGATTTGATTGAATAAATTTCTAAAATTATCTTAAAATAATATATGTTATATTTGTCGCACTAGACATCATGGTAACTCACCTTTTTACTTAGGAAGGATAAAGGTTTTTTTTTGTGTTTAGAGTGGGGAAAAGGTCTTATGTTATTAAAAAGAGTCGTCACCTAGTATTATAGTCACTAGAAAACCATAATTGGTATTTAGAGTTCTAAGGTAATAACTAGTTAAGCTAAATGGAAGATATTATTACCCTATAACATCTTATATCAGGTAAGTTACATTGTTATTTGTCTTTTATTCCTAACCGTTTGTTATGCTTAATCTACCATTGACTTATCTACACGGGTGATAACCGATCTACTACAATCAGTTAAACCCTGAGTAGTTGGTTTAAGCCCTAACTATTCTAAGATCTAATCATCTTTATCACTTCTAATTATTATCTTTTGATGGTACTTGGTGAATTGACATATCTATAGTTGGTTACTATTGATCATAACTTGTAACCAATAATTTATCAAGTCATTCCAATGAATAACCAATAGGCTTATTAAACTTAACCTAAATCGTAGGAAGAACTCATGGTCAATGCCTTGTTAAGGTTCATCTATCATGTAATACTTAAGATTTCACTCGTAGTTTCTAAATAATGTAGTTTTTATTCCTGGTCCTTTTAAGAAGTGACCTACATGGGTTCATTTACATGAAAGAGGATCTAGTCATGAGGGTCTATTTTTAGACAAAGTCTTTACAACGACCTATTTGGGGTTCATTATCTTATGATGTGCTATTTAACAATCACCTTTTTTTATGATCTAATTTTTGTTTTGGTTGCCATTTTATTTTTCTTATCTTCCCTTTTTATACATCCCATATTTATGGTCATCTCCTCACCATTTTATTCATGGTTAAACACATCCCACTTAGAGGACCAGAAGTTGAATAATCTCTTTGTCTCAACAACTATTATTTCCTTCGTATATTATTCAAATAGGATGATGAAATAAGCTAAATCTTTCAACATTGGGTTAATTAGGAATCAACCTTTATAGTTTATAAAGCAAACCTCGTGATCACATGGTCACGCAACCCACACGCAAAGACACCATTTCCTAGAAAAGCCAGGTAAATTAGGTTTGATAGGAGTGTGACACAAAGATAACTTATACCTAGGCACCAGTACTATTGGAAACGGAAACCCCCACCCAATAAATATTGATTCACGAACAAGAAGTATAAAGATGACGCCACGAAGATAGTTGTTCTTCGATACGTCATTTTTCAGTTCTTTAGAGAACCATGGAAGGGGGATTATCTCACTAAGACACACACACACACAAAGTGCGGCAAATAAGAAGTTTTATTAATTTGAATTGTCTAACCTTACATGTCTAGTTATGCCTTTATTTATAGTGACTCCAAACTAAAATAAACCCTAATGGACCCCTTATGTGGACTTATATGATGCCCACTTACAATTAAACCCAAATAATATAAATAAACCCTAAACTAAGAAGAAAATAATAACAACAATAATAAATCTGAATTTAATATCCTAAATATAATAGGATCAGATTTATTGCCCTTTAGAAGTCCCATATAAACTAGGAGAATCAAATCTGAGGTAGAATTAATTCTGAAATCTTCTTTCCTTTTTTGTTTTTTTATAGCTAGGATGAATAAGGAATCCTTGTAAGAAAAGGATTCTAAAACATTTATAAATCCTTACCACACTTGGAAACTATGTTGCAGCTCATTAAAGATCTTTGTAGAAATAGGAGATTTCCAAAATAAGCTGTCATGTCCTTTTAGGAAAAGAATCGTAGCCAAATAGGAAGTCCACAAGTCAAAATGAAGTAAATAACAAAATTTATACAGCCTATGTTGATCCGTATTTTGATGCTTTCCTGAACCCCAATTGATCTAAAATTGTAACCCAAGGTAGGACAACATGTCAGGAGACTCTATGTAAATTTTTAGCCAGATCCAACAGTCCGATTGAGAATTATGATTGTTGCCATAAAACTGGATATATGCACTTTTTACGTCAAAATCAGAATTTGATCTTGCCTGGATCGTATCAGTTTATCTTGATTTTCTTTCTATAGACTTATCATAGTCTCATGACCCGGTTATAGTTTTGATAAGTTAACCTGAGTCGATTCAATATGTCGCATTCTCAATATTTAAAAAGAAAATGTCATTTAATATGTTATTGTATCAACATTTTTAAAAAATATTTTTATGATTAAATTTTCTTATTAAAATACACATTATCAACACTTAGACAATTTTTTTATATTAAAAAAAAATAATCTGACCTACAACATGGTGCAAACCAATCATCTAGTATATACTATATACTATAAAATGCGTGTATGTGTTTAAGATATGGAATGAATTAAGTATTTTTATAATAACTATTTTGCCAATACTATATAAATATAAATTGTGCGTGTAATATAAGATATGGTTTAGATTCCGATTCGAATACTACAAAAATCATAATCTAAGTATAACCATAAATGTTTTTTATTTTATTTTTTCCAATTAGTTAAAAAAAATTCATTTTTTACCAAAACAAAACCTTGTCATTTAGATAACCTTGAATGAATATCCATAGGATTTAGGTTACTTCCCATGCTATATTGGAGGTCACATCAATTCTTTTTTAATGTAATATTTTTTTAAGATACATTTTTTTAAAAAAAAACAAAATATTGGATTGACCCTGGTGAATCCATCAAATTCATAATTCAGGTCATGGACTTTAATGGGTTCAATAACATTTTTTTTTAATTTAGTTATACGATAAGTAAATATAAAGACCAATTTAAAATTAAACAGATATTGAAAAATAAAATTAAAAACAACTCAACAGAATCCCTACATTAAAGGCTAAAATTCAGCACAAAAAAAAGAGGCCAAACATGCTTGCTAAAACAAAATGATATTAATTATTCATTAAATATCAAAATATATTATACAAATAACAAGTGGGCATATATTTTTTTTAATTAATGTAGACTTAAGAACTTTTATAATTTATTTTTTTATAACTCTTTGAAACTATTTAATTAGTCATTGAAGTGTAAAAATTAATTGAATAATACTTTTGTTGCTACCCAATTTTTGACCCAATGTTTCGATAAATTTTCAAAAAAAAACAAAAAAAATAGAAAAAAACAACGAAAACCCAAAAAAATGCATTTTTGATATATTTGCATTGTTTTTAGCATTTTCAGCATCGTCTCAAAAGAATTTAATTTTTCAAATGTATTTTGAACGCGTTCAACTTTTAACTTGTTAATTTTACAATTATTGATTTTTCTTCTTGAGTTGACGTTGATATTGTTTGTTTTTAAAATAAATTCAAAATACAAAAAAAAAAAGACTTAAGGGACCAATTTTCTTGTAGCCAAGCCACACTTCTCCTATAAATACCAGTCTACAGTAAAAAAAAAAAAAAAAAGGGAAGAGAAAGTTCTGGGGGAATAGTAAAGAAAAAAAGAAAACCCTAAGAGAGCAAAGCTTTCATCTTTTTCAAAGGCAAGCCACCGCTCCTTCCCTTTATCAAAAACAGAGAACCTCATCTCCCAAAACCAGAGGCCATGACCGATCTTTCCCCTATTTTTTACAGACCTTTCCCTCTCTCGGCTGTCTCTCCCCACTGCTGCCTCTCCTTCTTCTTCCCTTTTAAGCCAGCCACAGACACCCGGTCATAACTCCCTAACTTCCCCACTCACTAACTCCTCTGCAACCACCATCGCCCCACAAATAGAAGACCTTTCCCCAAAACACCAGAATCCCCATCTTCCTCTCCTGGTCGCCCCCTCCCTTCGAAAAGAAAAAAAATAGAGCCACCCAGTGCTTTGGGATTTTGGCTCCCAGAACCGACAACAGCACCACCGCAACACCGCAGCGCCACCGTCAGCTCCAGTATCGCCGAGGCCAATGCCAGCAATCCAAGCACGACAGAACCCAAAGGACCTGCCGACCACAAACCAGACGCCCTGACCTCAAAGCCGGCCGCCTGAAATAGAGAAGAAGGCAAAGCCAAAAGAAAATGAAAATAGATTTGTATGGAGAAGCAGATCTAAAAACCGAGAAGGAAAGGTGACCAAAATTTGTTGCGTCTTTTCTTTTGTTGCAGGTAATGGTGGTCCTCACAACCGGCAGAGAAGGGAAGGGAAGAAGAAAGTAGGCCCGATCCACCCATTTCCGGCGATTGCCTGCGGCGGCGCGTGGAGAATATGCACCGCAACTGTTCATGCAGATTCCAGACGGCTTCCATGCAGTTCTTGTTATTTTTGGGGAGTTGTATTTTGTAATTTTAGGATTGTTAAGGTTTTGTTTAGGTAATTTTAAATTTCTGTTTACATTATAAACTTGTACCTATGGTGAGTAAACATAGTATAAAAGTGATGTTAGCGTGTGTGTTTGTATTTTTTTATGTATGTTTTTTGTAATGTTAAAATTAGGAAAAAAACAAAAATAATAAAAAGAAGAAAAAAGAATTTAATATTTAATTTGCATATGGTCAAGTATTTTAAGGACAAATAAAATCATATTGTATTTCCTGTGAAAATGCAAGAACACGTTTATACATCTATTTTGGGATTTAATAACTGATTTATTAAAGCCGTAAGAATTTGATTAATATTTCAAATTTTCAAATTACATCAAACTGCAAAGTAGCTTACCTCGGGTTGGGTGCGCTAGGGGTGCTAATACCTTCCTTCGCCACAATCAGTCTCTTACCCGTGAATCTCTAACAAAGACCAGTACATCCGGGTTTCCTAGTAACCTTCAATCAAATACTAGGTGGTGACTCTCAAATCAAGCAAAACGAACGAAAATCGCCAACAGACGTCGCGTGAGGTACGTGCGACAGAATGACGACTCCACTAGAGACGATATTGTTTCTGACATTATTAGACTAAGCTTTGTGTTTTTGATGTGTTTTAAGTTTTTTGCGTTTTGTTTTGTTTTATTCATGTTTTATCCATGCATTGTATAGAATTGTCTCATGCATCACATGTTTTAATTTTTGAAAGCACACACAAACTTCAGGTTAGGTGGGGGACTAGCAGCTTACCTTACGACTTTTAGTCAAGGTTTAAGTTTGTGTAAACCTCAACTCTACGTTGAGTGCTTAGACTAGTAATGATTGGTACGCGTGCCAACTCATTGCCTATTGGGGCCCCATATTGCCTTCAAGTAGAGAGAGACCCTTTTTAGAGACCAAGTAGTAAACCTACCCTTTGTCTCACTTAAAAAGATTAGAACCTGCCTTTAAGATGTATGCTCTGTACACATTGTTTTGCATATGAGCAAACCCTTCTTGAAGCATCTTGAATTTAGGACTTACGGGGGATATAATGGTCAAAACTCAAGAAATTTCTATTGTAGAGTTTGAGCAAGAATAAAAATTCTTGTTTCATCATACAAGAGTTACAACCATATGTCACCTCTCGAAGGGCGAGTTCATCATAAAGATGACATGTTCATACATTTATCACGCATGCACTGGGATGAAAAGTAGGTTCCCCCATTTGAGGTCAATTGCATTGATTGAAAAAGGATGAGAAAATAAAGAAAGAGGTCAGATAGAGGCTCATTGTCAAAAGAAAATTGGAGCATCAAAGGTGAAGTAGCTAGAAAAAAGAAAGGGAATGTCTGCACCGCTTTCCGTGGGAACACCGTTTGTAGAAAAATGATTGGCTTTTCTTGTCAACATTCCACCAGTGGTGGGCATAACATCAATGCTCTGCCTTTTCCTTCACTTGAGTCCTGAATAGCAGCAGCAACACCTTCAGTCATTAATTAAAGATGATCTTCTTTCTAGTTTGCACTATTTATTGTTCATCACCTCCACATTTTTCAATGGCACCCAATAGCTACTAGCCTTCTGTGCATGGTGCATTATTCTTCTTTGAAGTTACCCCCACTGTGAGCTCAATTCCAGTTCAGCAGCACAGGATGTGGGTCTGGAAAAAAAAAACATGATTAGACACTGAACTTCTACATGGCAGAGCTCTCTTTGTAGAGATTTGTTTGTGGATCTGCTAGTGGGGAATGCAAGAAGGGATGCAGTAGTTTTATACGCTAAAAAACTTTCTCTCATCAGTTTCAGCACCAAAATACTGTAGTAGGCAGAAGAGCCAGACCTAGTTTGAAAAATATGAGCAGACATCAAACTTCTATATGGCAGAGCTCTATTTATAGAGATTTGTTTGTGGATTTGCAAGCGGGGAATCCAAGAGGAGATGTTAGTTTCAGATCATCTACAATTTTCTTCCACTAGTGACAGAATCAAAACACGGAAGATGGGAGAAGAGACAGACCTGGGTTGAAAAACAGGAAAAAGATTAAAATTTTAACAGAGCAGAACTCCCTCTACATGTGTCTGTTTGCTATACTATTAGTGAGGAATCAAAGATGAGACATAAGAGTTTTAGATTCATCAGGTTCTCTTCCAATAAAGACAATACGTGATTCCACACGTCAGTAGTGGTAGTGCTGCAAGTTTCTGGGCGCTGCCAAGATTACCTAGCTGTTGGAAGTTTCCAACAATCCTAAAACAACAACCACAACATTGGAAGATTGACATGAAGTTGTATGGATTGCCAAAAGAATTGAACAAGCTATTGAGATGGGAAAGATTGAAGGTTCTGCCAAGGATTCTAGAACAATGATGAGAGATGAATTAGTAGATGACTCTGAAGGTGGGAAACCATGGTTATGTGGTTTAGTCAAGTCTCGCTCAAGCATCAACTACTCAAATGTCTTTGCCAAAGATTGACATACCTCTGCCACTCAAGTTTGTCTTAACAACATCTGCCAGACTCCAAACTTGTTGCCTCGAGTCTGTTAAATCCCATGCAACCACTATTTCCTAGGTGGTATAATCCAAACAAGAGATTTGAATATCATTGGGGGACTTCAAGCCATTCAGTTGAACAGTTGCAAGAATTTCAAGAATGGAGTTCAGAGGATAGTGAACAAAAGGCAAATTGAATTTCTAAAAGATGAGGTCATTGGTCATATTGTCATGAAACATCCTCAGAATGACAAGTGATCGAAATTCCTTGGCAAAACACAGATATTGCTAGAGTAACTTATCCAAGAAGGGTTTGAATTGTCAATCATTTTTGTTATGGATTTTTACCATTTTGCATTTTGTGTTGGGGTCACATCTCATCCTTGAATGAAATATGTCTTTCCTTTGTCTTCCTGTTGTTTTGAAATTAAGAGATGCTTCTTTCAAAGGGTATTTTGACAAAATATTTTGATCAAACTCCAACATGCAAAATTAAGGCTAGTCAATCCTAAAAGATTAAAAGTGTTTTGATTGTAGAAATGTCTCGGTGCTTGAAAATGATATATGGCGACCAAACAATTTTGAACTCGCACATGAAATCAAACCACACATCATATAGCTAGGTTTTAGTAGTATGCATAATGACATGTAGTGGATTCAGTAGTTATGGACTCGCGAATTAGGATTCTTACAAGTCCAAATCATTACACTAGACGAGGTCAAAATTTATAGGTTTCTAACCGACCTTGCTTGAAATGAGAAAAAGGCTATTTTTGTTATCCCTTCACTTTCTAAAGGTTATATCCCTTGTGGTCCCCATTTGAGCCTGATAGAATATTTCTTTCAAGAAACCTTGACTAGGATCACACCCCACACTAGGGGCAAATGATAGATATTTTGAAGACACTGATAGAATTAATGGATAAAAGAAAGGCTTAGAACAAAAGTCCAATGATTAAGAAAGGGCTAGAAGAAGAAAAGTCATAGATTGAGGGCCATCCAAGAAAACTTTGAGGAAAGCTATGTGAAAGTAACAAAAAAAATAGAATAGAAGGAGAATGCCTATCAATTCTAAGAGGGGCAAAAGAGGTTTCAATTGAAGAAAGACACAGCAAATGCCAAAAGCAAAAAAAAATCGAGCTTTATATCTTTTGGTGTGTCTAGGATAAAGCCGCTAGTGTCTTCAAAAAAAAAATTAGATTGGTTATTCATCAAAGAAAAAGTTGGATTTGCATTATGACCTATGTTAAGAGAATTCTGATATTTGAGATTAACAGGGTTATATGCCACTTTCTCTACAATGACAACAAGAGAAAGAGAGTTCATGAATGGTTAAGGCTGACCTTAGGTCTTTGAAACCCTTAAACACCTTTTGAGACTGAAATTCGCTTTCTTTCATAGCTATAAACCATAGCCTACATTACGTGTTTTAAAAAGCCTTTTTTAATCAAGTAAGCAATCTGAACTGATAGATGACGATCTCAAAACTTGAAAAGTTGTTCTATAAGGTAGTGACTTTATGAATCAAGCTACTGATTATTATGCATGCTGATAAAATTGGTGCTAAGAAAAAGAAACAATCTTTCTTGATAAAGCCTCAAGTTTTGACTTGAACATCTTGTTTCTTGAAATCCACAGAAGGTCACCTCATCACAGACCATCAAATGATATGCCCAAGATCAAAGATTAAAATTGACACAAAGAACCATGGAAAAAGCCATTTTAATCTTATGACGGGTCAATTTCTATTTTCAAAACACAAGACAATTAAAGGATTTTATATTTTGAATGATGTGTGTTGGATTTTTGACCAAAGCTTACCTTTCAAAAATGCTTTTTAAAAGTAACATCTCTCTGATTTCATTTCAACAATTAGACATGAATAGACATAATCTTTGAAAGATGAGATTTGATTCCAGTACAAGAAAGATTGTCAAATAAGAACATCGGTCGAATTTGCAAAATCCTTAACAAGAATGACATCAACACTTCTCGACACTCCTTAAAAAGTTGACCATCTAGGGGCAATATAGTGGACCTTGAGAAAGAAAACAAGTAGTATTCAGATCAGCTAGGGGGCAATGAAAGATGATTAAATGATGAATCAGTGAGCTGAGGACCATGGTGTTTAAAGAAAAATAATCAATGAACGAGCACATTCAGATCACATTGGGGGCAATGTTGTTCAAAGACAATCCCAGCAGCATTACACTTAAAGGATATCTTCATATCTTTATCTTGGTTTATCATCTCCAACATGGCTATGACTTTTGATCGATGTTATCACATAGTTACATTTGAATGAATGTTGGAAGGATGCACCCACCAAGACTGACTGTGGGACCATCTATTCTAAAGCCTAAAGGCGCACTTCATTGATAAAAGCAATATCATTGATAAGGTTGAAGCATTTCTTTTCACAATCTGATTAGATGAGCTGAGAGAAATCTACTAAGAAACACTGAGCATATAACAATGAGCCTTTTACTGCAGCTATGAGATACATGTCTAAACGACTTGATAGTTCTATGAAGGCTGATGATAACATATACTGGAAGAGTATTGTTTCAACTGGGGCAAATCTGTGGCTAATTGACAATCTAAGAT
>Ga0325403_1004894_pt1 | contig 12533 bp, 14 predicted proteins | sample PopdelMetagenome_19_FD_205665 | JGI IMG/M metagenome (GOLD analysis project Ga0325403, IMG submission 205665) | Populus deltoides microbial communities from Bellville, Georgia, United States - Xylem-PdKOR-R4 | ecosystem: Host-associated > Plants > Phyllosphere > Stem > Wood/Secondary xylem...
AGCAAGATGGACCTACAATCATATGACAATACAAGGGTTATTAAATCCAACAATACGTATATATTCCCTCATAAGAGAAAAAACAAGATATTCATTATATCAATACTTTAACATAAGTCATCAAAGAACAAGCAAGTTAATCTCAACATCAATACAAAATCTTAAATGACATATCATTGCTTATTTTGTTCATGTTTCAAAAAGGCAAGTCATCGTCCATATGACTAACCTTTACTATTCATAATTAAGTGACCATCCAAATTACTGACTTTAACACAATCATTCATATTGGTCTTCATCTAAACAACCAACACTCATATTTGTATCCACAGTCTACATTCAAATGGTCGACTATGGTAACAAATCAATCACAATAGTCTTTATCCAAACAACAAACTAATCCATATATATATATATATATATATAGTCTCTATCCAAACCGCCAACTAGGATACCAATCAACCATATTAATCTTCATCCAAATGCCCGACTAATTCACATAATTATATTAAGTCTTTGTCCAAACAATCAACTATGATACCAATCAACCACATTAGTGTCTGTCCGATATTATAAATAGTTGCACTTCTTCTCCTCAGCGCCAGCATCACTATGAGTAGTACTGAAATCTCTCCCCAGCCGTGTTCAGCAACCTTGCATCCTCATGTTCTCGTTGTTGTTGAAGGTCTAATCCTCAAACTTTTTGGAGCATGAACTCCTAGATTAATTATATTTATCATTTTTATGTTTTTGTTTTGGGGTTTGGTTGTCCCTTTAGATGGAATATATTCTCTTTAAGATAATACCTTAAGTTTTGAAGCTGACAAAAAAACATGAGTAATATTCATTTTCTCATTGTTGAAGGTCTAATCCTCAAACTTTTTGAAGCATGAACTCCTAGATTAATTATATGCATCATTTTCATGTTTTTGTTTTGGGGTTTGGTTGTCCCTTTAGATGGAATATATTCTCTTTAAGATAATACCTTTAGTTTTGAAGCTGACAAAAAAACATGAATAATGTTGTCGTTTTTTGTTTAGCTTGAAAATGCATGCTTCTCGTTTAAATATGAATACTTTTTTTATGATGAAGGAGCTATAAGTTTCATACACACAATCAGTTCTTTTATTCAAACTCTGAGACTTGTTAAAGTTTCTAGTGATAAAAAATAGGTGGCGACTACTTCCCTTTTTTACTAACAAAAAATAAGAATTATTTGTTCTTGCCACTCATTACCACCAAAATCTTGACCTGGAAGAATGATCATCGCAACGCTACACACATGCGTCTTTATGCTAGAATGACGACTCCACTAGAAACATCACATGAATTAAGCTTTGTTTGTTTGTTTGTTTGTTTGATTGTTGTGTTTTATTTTTTTGTTTGTCTATACATTTTTATTATTTTTATTCTTTAATTTTTTACTATTTTTGTCTATCATTTTTATTATCAACATGCATTCTTTTTATGCTTTGTCCAAGGCCACTCAACTCAAAATCATAAGAATTTCATAATATCAAGTCTGTCAGATAATAAGCAAGAGACAAGTTGAGTTTGTGAATGATAATGTTATCTACCAAATTTTCACTAGATCATCTTCAGCATAATAAATGGTTGGTAAACGCTAACAAGAAACAAATATTGTTGGGGAAGCTGATCTAAGAAAGGTGTTGCATTATCAATCATTTTTTTAAGGAACTTTGTTACTTTACATTTTTGTTTGGGATTGCATCTCATCTTTATAGTGAAAAAATGCATTTTCTATCTCTTTGTTGTTTTGAAATCAAAAAATATTTTTGTGAAAGTAATAACTTGGCATTATATAACAGAAAATCTCTTTGTGTTTCATTGTCCATGATTGGATAAATATAGTGGAAGAAATGATTGAACTCTAATGTGTGCCATGCAAAACGCTAAGAGAAAACCCCTTTGAAACTTATAAAATTGACCCTCGTGACTGATCCTATGGCTATATTCAAAATATTTTAACCGCATTAGTTTTATTAAAAAAAAATCCCTTTTGCCAAAAGAATCTTGAAACAAAATTGAATCTCATCTTTGATTTAAGAAATAATTCAATGTTTGCTTAAAACAACGTTTAGACACCCTTTTGTAAGGTGACAAACGAATCATTTAAGCAATTCTTATTTTGAGGTAACCATACAATTTTAAACTAAGACACAAAAAATGAAAAAACTCACGTCCCATGTCTATAAAACCATATTTTTAGTTATATGCATAATTGCATGTGGTTTGTTTTCTAGTCATTGATACATAAAAACTCAAAGTCTCATGCAAAAGTTCCTAATCATCACATAGAATGAGGACAAAATTTCTTAATTATAACCATTTGCGCTTGAAATGATGAAAGGTCATTTTTGCTATCCCATCATGTTTTAAAAATATATCCATTGTGGTTCTCATTTGATCCTGAATAACTTTTTCTTTGTAAAAGAAATGACTAGGATCACACTCTATATCAGGAGGCAAATGAAAATTCCAATGATTAAGAATTGATCCTAACTAGGATCACACCCCATACTAAAGGGAGGTGCAAATGAAAATTCCAAAAGTCAAAGGTCGATCCTGACTGACATCACACTAGGAGGCAAGCAAAAATTTAAAGATCAAAGGCCAAAGAGAAGTCATGAAAAAACCAAAAAAATCTGAATGTTGGGAGGCATACCTAAATGGAAAAAAAACAAAAGAAATGATCAAGTGAAGGTCAAAACAAAATAAAGATGCCCTACCGAAGTAATAAAAAAAAAGCGAATCAAAGAAACACAATAAGAGAAAAGAAAGATATTATAACAGTGATCCTAAGTCTTTAGAACTTTGAAACACTCTTTAAGCTTCCAAAACTCTTTCTTTCATAGTCAGCAGTCATAGCCTACATTACATGCCTTTTAAAGGCCATTTCTAATCAAGCAAGCAAGCAAACTAAACCGTTAAATAGTGTTATATAAATACAAAAGAACATTTTTACAAGAATCATGACATTGCGAAAAAAAAGTTGTTATTATTCATGGTGATAAAAAAAGTGCTTAAAAAATAGACAAAGTTTTCTAAACAAAACCTCAAGTTTTTACTCGAGCCTCTTCCTCGAAAGCCTACAAAAACAAAAGGTCATCTCATCTTATACCTTCACCAATTCCAATCTTGTCAGGATAAAATATCAAATTATTTTTTTTCCTAAAATATTAAACCCCCTAAGAATTGTAAGAAATCAAACAAAAAAATTTTAAGCTTACATCAGATAAATTTTTCTTTCTAAAAATGCCAAAATTCATTTAAGCCATGGGATAGCTCAACTTTAAGCTAACACTTATTTCTCAACCTTTTTCCTATCAATTCTCAACCAAAAACGCACAAAAACTACATCTTAGCATTGGATGATATATCTTGGGGTTACGATCAAATAAACACTTTCACAAAATAATATCTCCTGATTTTTTTACAATAATAAGACTAGAATGCATGCAATCTTTGAAATTTTACAAGTTAATTCCAAAACAAGAAAACGAGTTTTAAACCAAAAAGGTCATTGATTGAGTTTGCAAAGTTCTTGACAAAATTGACACATCTTATAAATCATCCTTGAAAAATTAAGTAGTCATGGGAAGCAATGTTATGTACCCTATGAGGGATAAAAAAACATTATCCAAATCAGTTGGGGGGAAAGAAGCACATAATCAAATGATAATTCAACAAAATTATCGAAGTTATGAATGACATATGACAATGATAAGTGTTTCTTAATGATAATCAAAAGTATGAGCATAGCTAGATCAAATGAAGACAACTTTGCTTGAAGACTACTACTTGGTGAACTCTAGTAATAATTGAGAGTGATGCTACACTCAAGGGGCATCTCAAGGCCAAAAATTCAGTTTACCCTTAGAACGATGGCTACGATACAGGAAAAAAATATTATCACATGAATAAATAGTTAGAGGGCAATTTACAATAGTCACTAACAACAGATGATTGAATAAACTCTTTCAAATAAGTGAGAATAATAGAGTACTACTTCTCCATCAAAATAAAATGAGTGGCTAATAGTACAAGAATACTATAATTAAAGGGCATCATCCAACCAAGAGGAAATTTTATGGCTAAGAAAGTTTGTTACTTCTCAAAAAATAGTTAACTAAGCAGAGCTTTATTTATCATTTAAAGGTCCAAGTTGTGTAATGAAAAAGCAATCAAACACATTAGCCAAGTGGGTAAAACCTATATAAGCTGAAGAGTAAAAAAACCAAGAGAACTCATATTAGAAATTACAAACCTCATCTATCAAGCAGTAGAGAGATAGCAAGAAAAAGGGGTTATATTTCCAACCAGGCAAGGATGTTTGCATATCATCTGATCCCAAATCATTGCATAAATTTTCCAGAAAAAAATCCTTAATGAAGTACAACCCTATAATCAGGAAACACCAAGCATTTTCAACCTTGTCATCAAGAATCTCAAATTCAACCATATATCAGGATCTCCAATTCTAAACCTTATTATTAGGAATCTCAAACTTCAACTTTATCATCAGGAATCTTAAATTTCACCCTATCATCACGAATTCTCTATATTTTAACCTTGTTATTAGGAACCTCAAATTACACCATGTCATTAGGAATTTCTAGTTTTAACCATGTTATCATGAATTCTCAATTTCAACCCTACCATCAAGAAATTCAATTTAGTCCTACAATCAGGAAGTCAAACCCTATTATCAAGAAGGAAAAATGCCAACCCTGCAATCAAGAAGCACTAAGAAATTAACCTTGTCATTAGGAAGTCCAACCCTACCTTCAGGAAAGACATGTGTCAACCCTCCAATTAGGAAACACCAAGAAATTTAACCCTGTCACCAGGAATTTTCAATTTAACCCTGCCACCAGGAAGTCTAACCCTGCCACTATGAAGGATAAATGTCAACCCTGCCATCAGGAAACGCCCAAATAGGGATTAATCCTGCAATCGGGAAGTCCAACCTTATTATTAAGAAAGGTCAAACGTCAACCCTGTCATTTGAAAGCACCAAGAAAATCAACCATGATCAGGTCACCTAATCAGAGACCATGAGCAGGTTACCCGATCACAAACCACGAGTAAGTCACCCAATCAGAGATAGGTTTCCCGAACACAAACCACGAGTTGGTCACCCGATTAGAGACCATAGGTAGGTTACCCGAACACAACCACGGGCTAGTCACTTGATTAGAGATTACACATTATAATAATACTTAGTGGTGCAATAAAAAAGGTTCGGGCACTAATAAAAAAAAGTTGGAAATTGATATAAATGTCTAACCCAGGAAGTCTAACCCTGCCACTAGGAAGGATAAATGTCAACCCTGCCATCAGGAAACACCCAAATAGGGATTAATCCTGCAATCAGGAAGTCCAACCTTATTATTAAGAAAGGTCAAACGTCAACCCTGTCATTTGAAAGCACCAAGAAAATCAACCATGATCAGGTCACCTAATCAGAGACCATGAGCAGGTTACCCGATCACAAACCACGAGTAAGTCACCCAATCAGAGATAGGTTTCCCGAACACAAACCACGAGTTGGTCACCCGATTACAGACCATAGGTAGGTTACCCGAACACAACCATGGTGATATACCGAAAGTATAATTAACTTGGAATGAAAATGATGGCTTTTTAAGCTAGCTGGTGGTTTCTTTTTAGTCATGAAAAAATAAAGCAAACAAATCATTAGGGTTCGACCTGAGCAGTATCGGGAGAACCTAAATGAATAAATAAGAGATACTCAAAACAAAGCAAAAACAAATAAAAAACAAAGTCTAAACGTTAAACATATTAAAACATAAACAAAAACACTACAACCCCTTGAATCGGTTGACCGGATCGAACCAACCGATCAATTATTACAACACAAACCAACCAATCAACCACCTTCTCAATAGGTTAACTACCACAAGCCAACAAAACCAGTTGACCATCTGACACAGAATAGACCTACCCAGCTATTGTTTCCCCAACCGATCGACTGACCATAAACCAAAACGATCGACCGCATCTTATATCCAACAATTGGTCGATCGATTTACTTATACCAGTCGATCGCTTGATCGAGAATTTCATAAAATCCCGACCTGCATTCTGTTTTGATTATGCCCAATCTCAACAACACATACAACAACATCAAAATAGTTATATTCTAACCCCAAATAGTCTAGATACATATTATTAAACATTCTAACAAGTTTTCCATAATTGATTCCATGAAAATCATTCTGACCCTAAATTCATTCATAGAGCCCTAGCATGCCAAAATTATTGTTTATAATCCAAAAATTAAAGAGTTAAGGATGATCTTACCTTATTACCAGTCCCATAAACAACCTTAAACCAAAAGGCCTCCACTTTCAATTTTAAGGAATTTCATAGAGAAAACTCTAAAAGTCATACTACTTGTTTAAATGTTGTTTCTCTTTTACTGTACTAGATAACTTTTAATGTTCTTTTATTATTACAGAAAAAGAATTCTCTTAAATACTTAGGTTATGGGCTGTTTTGAGCTCACTAATGGTTTGAGGCCTTTTTGGGCCCCTAGGCCATAATCTAGGTCTTACAATAATCCCCCTTTAAAGAAATTCATACCCAAATTTCAACTTACAGAAAACTTAAAACTTACCATCGAAATGGTGGGGGTAATTGTTGCGCATCTCTTCCTTCATCTCCTATGTAGCCTCCTCACGTGGGTGTCCACTCCAAACTACCTTAATCGAGACAATCTTTTTCGATCAAAGACTCCTAACCTAACGGTCCATAATTTTCACAAGTTAAACCTCATATGACATATCCTTCCTTAGCTCAATTGGTTGAGCCTCCAAGACATAAGAGGAATCCATTAGATACTTCCTCAGCATAGACATATGGAATATCAAGGATGGCTGACAAATTAGGCGATAAGGCAAGTTTGTATGCTAATGCACCAACCTTCTTTAGAATCTCAAAAGGTCCGATAAAGCTAGGGCTCAACTTACCTTTTTTCCTAAACTTGAAAATGCCTTTAGTTAGTGAGACCTTCAGGAACACATTCTCACTAACCACAAACTCCAAGCTATGTCTTCTCTTATCTGCATAGTTTTTCTGCCTACTCTGAGTTGTCTGAAGTCTATCCCTAATCATCCTGACCTTATTTGAAGTCACCCGTATCAAATCTAGACCCATCAAACTCTTCTCACCTACGAGAGCTACACCTCTGACCATACAAAGACTCATAAGGAGCCATACCAATACTTGCATGATAGCTGTTGTTGTAGGAAAACTCAGCTAGAGGCAAATACTTGCTCCAACTAACTCCAAAGTCCATAACACAAGCTCTCAACATGTCCTTCAGAATTTGAATAATTCTCTCAAACTAACCGTCTATCTGGGGAATGAAAAGTGGTAATCAACTGAACTCTCGTACCTAGAGCTTCTTGAAAACTCACCCAAAACTTTGATGTGAACTGAGGACCTTTATCCTACACAATAAAGATTGGCACTCCATGCAACATTACAATCTAACTAACATACAACTCTACCAATTTAGCAAATCCATAGGTAGTCTTCACTAGCAGGAAGTGTCCTGACTTGGTTAACTAATCCATTATCACCCAAACCAGGTCATATCTCTCTCGACTCCAAGGCAAACTTGAAACAAAATCCATAATGATTCTTTCCCACTTCCACTCGATAATCAACAAGGGCTGTAACAAACCTGGTGGCCGCTAGTGCTCACTCTTAACCCTTCAACAAGTCAAACACTTAGACACAAACTCGGCAACATCCCTCTTCATGTCATTCCACTAGTAGCGATCACTCAAATCTTTTTATATATTGTTTGCAGCTGGATGTATAGTATAAGCAGTATAATGAGCCTTAATCATCACTATCTTTCCCAAATCATTCACATCCAGAACACATAACTATGACTTGAACCTCAACACATCATCATCACAAACCACAAAACTCAAAGCTTTACCCAGCTTCAACTCACCTCTGATCTTACTTAGCATCTCATCCTTTACTTGAGCTTCTTTAATCTAGTCAGCCAAATTTGCTTTAGCCTAAATATGAGCTAACAAAGTTTTAGAATCACTAAGCTCAAACCCAATCATGTGATCAATCAAACCATGTAGCTCCCTAATCAAAGGTTTCCTAACCTCTTAAATATAGGCCAAACTAACCCTAGACTTTCAGCTCGAGGCATCAGCAATAACATTAGCCTTGCCTAGATGATATTGTATGAAGTAATCATAGTCGCTCAGCGATTCTACCCATCTCCTCTGTCTCAAGTTCAAATCCTTCTGCTGAAAAATGTATTGGAGACTCTTATAGCCTGTGAAGATCTCACATGTCTCCCTGTACATATAATGCCTCTAAATTTAAGGGCAAACACAATTGCAGCCATCTCCAAGTCGTGTGTGAGGTAATTCATCTCATGCTTCTTCAGCTTCTTAAAAGCATAAGCGATTACATTACCATGCTGCATCAGAACACAACCCAAACCAACCCGTGATGCATCACAATACAAGGTAAAACCATCAGATCCTGAGGGTACTGATAGGATAAGAATGGTAGTCAACTTCCCCTTCAACTCTATTCACACTCATCCAACCACTGGAGCTTGACACCCTTATATGTCAACTTAGTCATAGGATTTGTTATTCTAAAAAATTGTCCACAAACCCATGGTAATATCTTGCCAAACCCAAAAGCTCCTGATCTTTGATAATGTGGTTGGTCTAAGCCATTGTCTAACTACTTTTACCTTCTATAGATTCACCTCTATACCAAACTTGAGCACCACGTGACCTAGAAACACCACACTATCTAGCCAAAACTCACTATTCAAGAACTTCCCACACAACTAGTGTTCTCTCAAAGTCTGGAGCACCAACCTCAAATGCTCTTCGTGCTCCTCCACACTCCTTGAATACACTAAGATGTCATCGATAAAGACAATGACAAACTTGTCGATAAACAGCTTGAAAATCATATTCATCATATTCATGAAGGTCGTTGGTCCATTCTTCAAACCAAAAGATAGCACTAGAAACTCATAATGACCATACAGGACTTGAAAGCAATCTTCAAAATATCCTCTTCTCTTATTCATTGCTAATGGTACCTAGATCATAGATCGATCTTAGAGAAATATTGAGCTCCCTGCAACTAATCAAGGAGATCATCAATCCGAAGGAGTGGGTACTTGTTCTTAATAGTCATCTTGTTCAGCTGCCTATAGTCTTTACACATTTGCATGGATCCATCCTTCTTCTTCATAAATAACATTGGTGCTCCCCAAGAAGACATACTATAACAGATGAATCTCTTATCCAATAAATCCTTCACCTCTTATTTCAACTTCTTCAATTTTATTGGTGCCAACATAAAAGGTTCTATCAAAATTGGTTTTGTACCTGGAACCAATTCAACACTGAACTTAATTTCCCTTTCTAGTGGTAATCTCGATAGATCCTCTGGAAAAACATCTACAAACTCCCTAACCATCAGAACCTGATCCATCCTCGAAACCTCTAAACTCAAATCCTACATATAAGATAGAAGCCTTGTACACCTTTTTGAACCATCTTACTTGTGATAGTTGAAAAGATGTTAGGCAGATATACAGACCCATCTCCATAAAACACAAATTCTTCTTCATCATCAAGTCTAAACATCATTGTCTTGTTCCTACAATCTACTGAGACATGATGCCTAGACAATTAATCCATCCCAATGATCACATCACACCTAACCATATCTAATATTACCAAGTCTACCAATAATATTCTACTATGTATCTCAATTTCACAGCCAATACACACATAATCTCCAATCATAATCTCCTCTAAAGGAGTTGACACACAAAGGGGACTTTCTAACACACTAGATTACTTATCAAAATGCATTTCGAAACAAGTAGAGACAAAAGAATGGGTTGCCTCAGTATCAAAGAGTACCTTAGCTTTGAAAAAACAAATAGGAAGAGATCCTGATACAATCGTGTTGAATTCCTGAACATCTTGCTAAGTGAGGGCAAATACTCAAGGCTATCATTGACTTGTTTGAGCAAAACCCCTACCACCTGCTCCCGCTGGTCGCGACCACCAAAACTTTGACCTCCTTAAACTACTAGTTATATTGGAGCTTAGAATGTAATAGCTAAAAAAGAAACATTAGGTGCAGCTAACTACCTATTCAGGCAGTTCTATAGAATATGATATGTCTATCCGCATAAAAAACAAACACCTCACTAACGGTAGCATATAGTACCAGAGTGTATGTTCCTATAGAACTAACAAGGAGGCCTATCCACTATACTCTAGGTGCTGATTGAATTGTATCGTGACTCACTATTTGACCACTTCTAAATGGATTGCCACCTTCTCGATCTGAAAAACCCAGCAAGAAAATTATCCCATGCTAGTACTGGTCCCAACAACCAGTCTGCCCCCTGGTGGGACCTGTATTTTACCTCTACTGAACTAAAGTCTGTTACATCACCTTCAGCCTTTGGCCATTATATCAGACTCTTTGTCCTCATTCTCATATGCCTCGATAACCCAGGCATGATCCATAATAGTTATGAAGGTCCTGAACTCATGAACCCTGATAGCCTTAAAGAGGCTACAAATAAGACACCTAACAAACCTTTTAATCTTCATCTCTTCAATCGAAATCATATGACTGGTATATCGAGATAAACGGGTGAACTTCACCTCATATTCTGTCATACACATATCACCTTGAACCAGCTACTCAAAAGCATAGGATATGGTGTCCCTCACGCTTTTTGATAGGAAACGCTCCAAAAACATATCCAAGAATTCATGCTATGTTATAGAAGGAGAATCAACCTACTCTTTCTCTCCTCTTAGAATCATACTAGTTAACAACTACATCTCCTTTAAGTCTAAAAGATGTTAAAATCATTGCATGATGATCTGTGCATCTCATAGCCTCATGTCTCCTCCACACCACATCCAAAAACTATTGGGGGTCATCAGAATCATCTACCCCCTGAAAGTGGGAGGTGTCAACTTCAAAAATTTAGATAGTGGCACCTTTACTCCATGCACTGTCTGTAAAGACGCATCTCTGTTCTTTTTTCTCTTTTCCATGAGGTTAGCCACGGTTTGTATAGCCTGACCAATCCTATCCATATCACCACTAGTAGGAGGTGCTTCCCTAATGGATTTTTGATTCACATCCAGATTCTTATGTTCAAATCCTCCTCCTTCTACTGACTGCACATCTTGAGCCTCATCCTCCACATGTAAAGGCAAAGGTGGAGGTGGGGGGTTTCTGGACCTGCCCACTCGTCTTAGGTTCCTAAGCTGAACAAAAAAAATCTCATCCCGATCATTATAGCCTCGATCTCGACTGACATTCCCTACACATCTATTCCTCGGTATATTCCTAATAAGTGCACTTGTCAAAACAATAACAAAAATTCAAGGGGAAAGCATATACTTAGCAAAGATTTAAAGAATTTAAGGAATGAATGACAAGAAAGACAAGATGGATCCTAAGCTCCAAAATTTACAAAGTTTACAAAACAGAGTTTTAGTAAACAAAAGAAGTTTGATAAAAAGACGAGTTTTACAAACATGGTTGTGATACCACCTTTGTCACGAACTGATTTTCAAGTCTATGACTGGTAACACAAACGGGGTGATGAGAGGCACTCCACGTATGTTAAGCCTCAAAACATACTTATTTGAAGTAATGATTTTATAAAGCTAAGCAGCATGAAATCCAAATACTCAAACTCAAAATCCGTAATCATAACAAAACTAAAAAAGAAACTAAATGCATAAATCTCAACATAAAATAAATCCATATATATTGTAAAACATTTTTATATATGGAGTTAAGCTAGATTAAACAAAATTGAATAAAAAGAATAAATTAATAGCCTTGAGAACAAGCGGCATACCCAAGTTAAAGTAGCTGGAAGAACACAACCAAAGATCCTGTAACTGCAACGACACTAAAAACCTGAAGAAAAAAAAGCAATGAATGGAGGAGTGAGTCCAAACACTCAATGAGAGATAGTAACTATTATGCATGCTAACATACATTATGAGATACATGATTAAGGTTATACAAAGCAAGGTATATAACAAATAGATATATTCAAAAGGTCATGAACAAAGGGGGTATGCATGTCAGAATAACATATCATATTACTCTCATCCTACTCGTCAGCTAGGAAACATATATAACCAAGGTTGTTAAAATCGCGATTCAACTCGTAAAATCGTATGATTTTATGAGTCAATATAGACTTAATGTGCAAAATCGTTTAAAAAACTCAGAAATAGATAAAATTGAATTAAAATCATGTAAAATTGTTAAAATCAGGTGAAATCGCATAAAATCGCGATTTCACCACCGATTTTACGATTTCTACAAAATCTAGTCTCTTTGATTAGAGAACATGAGTAAGAATAAAGAAAAACCAATCACAGTTAAGTACGTGTGTTTTAGACTATCTCTGTACTTGG
>Ga0325403_1004895_pt1 | contig 12533 bp, 5 predicted proteins | sample PopdelMetagenome_19_FD_205665 | JGI IMG/M metagenome (GOLD analysis project Ga0325403, IMG submission 205665) | Populus deltoides microbial communities from Bellville, Georgia, United States - Xylem-PdKOR-R4 | ecosystem: Host-associated > Plants > Phyllosphere > Stem > Wood/Secondary xylem...
GCCTCAAGACTTAAAAATTTAGCCCATTTAGCTTGGGCTATACAACACAAGCCAAACACACATGCTTATATTATAGCCTACTCCATGCTAAAAAAAACCTTGGCTATAAACTAAGAGAGGCCAACCCGATTTAATAAAAAAAAAAAACTAAAGAAAACGAAAGCCCTACCTATGAACAAAATAAAGAACTAAAGTTATGAATTTAATAACTTTTCCTATAATTGATTTAAGTTTTATTAATTACATGCAAAAGTTTATTAGCTAGACATCTTTCCATACCACTATTGTAACTATGATTTGAAACAACTCTAAAAAAATGTTTCCCTGAAAAAACATAAGGAATTAACTTTCTTATAAGCATACTTAAACTAAGAAATAAGCACTCATCAATGATGAAATATCATCGCAAATTAAAACATGTCATTGATCACTGAAAAAAAACTCAACTAGTATGGATTCTAGTCACAAATCTCATAACTACTGGAGATTTACATGGTTGTTAACTTCAGAGCTTATGTGATTAGTTGAAGTGCGCGCGAGCTGGTCCGGACACTCACGTTAATAAAAAAAAATATGGATTCCAGACTTGTAAGATTAGTCGAGGGGCACGCAAGTTGGCCCAGACACCCATATTAATAATAATAATAAAAAATAGTTTCTAACACAAATTCCAAATTTCAATCACCGTCAAATATCACTATAAAAAACTTGAATTATCATTCATAATAAAGGTTTTTCAGGCATTTAAATTGATACAATGCAAGTTATTCAAGCATCAAAGCAACAACTGAGTGATTACTCAAAGACAAGTTAATGACATGCCATTATGGACTACGTCAAGCAGATAGTTATGAAGTTCAAAAATTGGAACCTGCTGGAAGTAATGGAGCAGAACATGTGCATGCCGGGAATCAATTCTAATAATGGCGGTGTGTGTCAGATACGCGTGTAGGGAGAAAGTTTTTTATGGTACGACACTGCATGAGCTCATGATGCTGGGAGGCACGTAACCTTGTGGATTAGCTATTCCTCGTCTTCTTCTTCTTCTTGTTAATGTTGTCCAAAATAGAAGTGTATACCACCACCACCACCATCACCTTCATAGAGATATCAAGATAGGACACCTGTACTATAAAATCTAGAATAGAGAAAGAGTAGTTGTTGCTGATGACTTGAACGAAGAAAAAACTTTGCTGCTGCTATGAGCGGCTGCTCACTTTGGTGAAAAGAATATCTTCTGAAGGCTGAAGGTATGTGAGGAGCTGCTGAAGAGAGCAAAAGAAGATTTTTGCTGCTTATGGTGGAGGATGAAATTTACAGTGGCAGCACAGTTACAGCTTGCTGTGGAGGATGAAGTGCTGCGGCTGAAACTGGTGGACTGCTACTGGATTGGATGATGGTTGGAAGGAGGTGCTCACGGGTGAATCAGCTAACAAATGCTGTCCTTGGTTGAAGCAGGAGCTGTAGATACTGTGCCGCTGTTTTTGGCTGAAGTAGGAACAGTTGATGCTGGAGATTTATGCTGTTGCTCATGACCTTTGAAGTTGGTGAACAAGGAAGCTGCCGGTGGTGTCACTCATGGGGGTTGATGGTCGATGGTGGTGTGTTATAGAAGGAATTAATTCTTTTGGTAGTTTCTTGTTTTTTTAGGGAGAGAGGGTCACGGTTTTATTGTCTGCTCTAACTAATTCTTCTCTTTTATTTTTTTAATGCTACCTAAAATTCTCTCTTTTATTTTTTTAATTTTTTTGGTACAACCATGTATTTATAGGCAAAACCAAGGTTGTCAATTTCGTTCTGTTTCGCCCAGAATGATCGAAACATTCCATACCAATTCAAAAAACGGAACAAATTTCATCTCATTTTAAATCTAGGTCCGTTTCGGATTTTTCGGCTAAATTCCGCCCGGAACGTTCTGATTTCATTCCACATGTTCCGTTTCGCTCTTGAAAAGCCATTGAATCAAATTGAACTTTGTTGAATTTAATTAATTAAACCACCCAATTATAAAAAGCTCTTTTTCATTACTATTTTCAATAACAATGATATTAATAATAATATTGAAAATTATTATTACTATTTTCATTAACAATGATATTAATTTTTTAAAATTAGATTTATCACTAATATATATGGTTTATATTCATGTTGTTTTTTTCATGTTTATACTTTGTAGGAATTTAAGCAAAATAAGGAATGTTTTAGATTCTATTAGCCTTGATAACATTGACCTAACTTTATATATAAAATATTTGTGTTAAAACATTTTACTTTCATAATATTTTGATATTTTGTTTAAGTTGAATTACTTTAAGTTAAAGATCTATTTAATCTTAACTATTTATAAATATTTTAAATTTTGAAATTATATTTGTTTGACATTGTGTTTGTATTGCATAATTTATAATTAATTTATCTTGAATTTAAATTATGTTTGTTGAATATATATATATATATATATATATATGAACAGTACAACCCCGAAACGGCACGCCGAAACACTCCGAAACAGAAACATTCCATTCCAATTGAAAAAACAAAAACACCTACCGAAACGGAATTGACAACCTTGGGCAAAACAAGCTTCTTCTTTTCCTCCTAATTGCTTAATCCCCAAGCAACTAAAAAAACTTTGGTCCCTTATTTTCCTTTTTTATATTTCTGGTCCCTATTTCCAAATATTTTTTATTTTGATTTTTCTTATTGTTTTTGTATTTTGATATTTTTTTTTAAAAAGCAATGTGAACATCGATTCAATAAAATTAATCAATAATTTTGAAATAAGCACATTAAAATTGAACGCAACGAAAGTAAATTTTTAAAATTTTAATTCATTTGAAAAGACATTGAAAATGCCAAAAATGACACAAATACATCAAAAATATATACATATTTTTGGATTGTTTGCTATTTTTTGGATTTTTTTTTTCAAAAGTAAGAAAATATGGTAAAAAATTGGGTAATGACAACTTCCCCCCTCTTTACAATACTTACAATATAAAGTCTTGTAAGGGACTTTAAAAATAAGTTTGTAAAGAAAAGATAATGTAAGTCTTTCTTATTTGGGAGAAAATCAAGAGATGATTATCTTTGTAAATGTTTTAAAACTCAATTTCTTTTTCTTAAAAATCGAAGGTTTTCATTTTGTTAAGAAAATTCATTAAAAGAGAGATCAACTCGACGAAAAATTGCAATTTTGACTTTTAAAATAGCGGTCGTCTCGAAGATCTGGTCATTTTGATAGTGACAAACTTGAGGAAAATTTTGGAATTTTGACCTTTAAGAGAGTAGTCATCTTAAGATTTAGTCATTTTAGAAAGTGACAAGCTCGAAGATAGAATGACTTGTGTTCGGGTGACTTGCCCATGTTGTGAAAAATATCAAGAATTTTTTATATATGGTCTTTGTTCGGGCGATCAACCCATGATTCGTGATCGGGTAACTTGCCTGTGATTTCTTGGCACAGGTGATTGCCTATGGTGTGAAAAATATCTAGGATTTTTCATGGATAGTCTCTGTTCGGGCGACCAGCCAGTGGCTTATATTCGAGTAGCTTGCCCGTGATTGATTTTCTTGGCACTTCCTGATGGCAGGGTTGACGTTTGTCATTTCCTAATCGCTAGGTTCGACTTCTTGATTGCAGGGTTAATGTTTGTTTTGATGCTTTCTGATTACAGGGTTGACATATGTCCTTCACAATGGTAGGGTTAATTTCTCGGTGCTTCTTGATTACAGGGTTCACACCAGTCTTTCTTGATGGCAAGGTTAATTTCTTGGTTTTCCTGATGAGATGGTTGAATGTGAGATTCCTGATATAGGGTTAAATGTGAGATTCCTAATAACTGGTTTAAAATAGATTTCCCGATAACAATGTTAAAAATTGAGAATCCTAATGACAGAGTTGAATGTGGATTTCCTGATAACAGGGTCCAATAGGGGATTTTTATAACAATTTTCAAATTTGAGATTCTTAATGACAAGATAAAGACTGAGAATTTCTAATAACAAGGTTTAAAATTGGAGATCCTGATGACATTGTTGAAATGTGGAGATTCCTGATGACATGGCTAATTTTTTTTTGTGTTTCCTGATTGCACTTCCTAATGGTAAGGTTAATTTCTTGGTGTTTCCTGATTGCAGAGTTGACACCTGTCTTTCCTGATGGCGGGGTTAATTTTTTGGATTTTCTGATGAAAGGGTTGAATGTGAGATTCCTGATGACAAGTTTAAAATATATTTCCTGATGACAATGTTAAAAATTGAGAATCCTAATGATAGGGTTGAATGTGGATTTCCTGATGACAAGGTTAAATGTGGATTTCCTGATGACACGGTTGAATTAGGGATTTCCTGATAAAAGGGTCCAATGAGGGATTTTTTGATAACAATTCTCAAATTTGAGATTCGTAATGACAAGGTAAAGACTGAGAATTTCTAATAACAAGGTTTAAAATTGGAGATCCTAATGACATTATTGAAATGTGGAGATTCCTGATAACATGGTTGAAATGTGAAGATTCCTCTGAAAACTTTTGGTGTTTCCTGATTGCAAGACGAACACTAGTCCTTTTTGATGACAAGGTTGGACTTCATTGAGGATTTTGACACGACCAAAAGATTGATGTCTACTCTCAAATGCAGGAGTGTTGAAGTAATAAATAACCCGGCAAGACCAGGGTCGAACCACAGGGAGGTTAACTATATAAATTATAAACAACAACAACAACAACAACAACAACAACAACAAGTTAAAGAGAACTTTGAGATGTGATATTGATGTAAGGATTAAATAAGGATAAAATAATTGTCAAGTTTAGAGGATCCACTAATGGTATTTCAAACAAATATAATATAAACTCTTTTTATTACTCAACTGGAAACACCACACAAAGGAGTTTCAATCGGATTATAAATTGTTAACATGATTACATTAGTTATCTTATTCGAATAATACTAATACTTGTAAATGTTGTCAGACATTCATGATTATAACTTATGTTAACAACAAATCAAGTTTCTTTCATAGCACAGGTGTCGGTTATACCATACGACTGGGCTATGAAAGTGCCAAGTATTTGTTATACCAAGGGTTATACAACATAAATCTAGATTAACCATTTAACAAGCAAAGTATTAAAAGTGAACAAGATAACAAATATAAAACATGTTAGTATCAAACATTCAGGTCCATGTTGAGTTTTATTATACTTATTTGTACACCATTAGTGTAACCTTTTCACCTTGACATGATAAACTTAGCTAAACATAATGAAAGAGAGAAACACAAATAAACAAGAAAAGGAAATGAAAAGCATAAGCAAGAGATTAATATAAGCAAAACTTAAGCATTACAAAATATAAAGAGAGAGCAAGAGCATGATCTTGATCTGAAAACCAAGATGCCTAAATACATGGAAAATGCCTCCTTTTATAGGCTAAAATTCAGAACTATTTATTTGTTGACTAATTGTTGAGTGGGTGCCCACATCTTGACTTGATGACAATCCTTATCTGGCAAAAAGGTCATTGATAACGTCATAATTTGAACAGACTTAAATCATGAAAGTTCTAGGAAATTGTCTCAGCTTTCCAGGATAAAAAAGTTGAGATCATTTGAACTTCTAGAACTCGAGATATGGGCTGAACACTGAATTGTGTCTGGGTTGCAGGACAGATTCAGACTTCTATGTTGTTACTACAATTTGGACTTGAAAACGGCCTTTTTAAATCTTGGACTCCCATGAAAGTTTTAGGCCTATGTCTTAGCTTTCCATCCATATAAGATAGACCTAAATCCAAGATCTACAGCGCCAGATATGACCCAATGACCGAACAGTGTTCTAGTTTGGGCTGAACCAGCATCTCTTTTCTAAGTTTGGCCCTCTCTTTGTCCTTTTAATTTCTGTACTTAAACTCATCAATCAATCCTTTCATTTATGTGATAGGCCTGCATTTAAGATGAACATTTACCATAAATTAAAGATATCTTATGGTATCAGACTTGTTATTATAAAACATGCTTTAGTTAAGGAGTTATTGATACTTTAAGTGTAAAATGATAATATAAAACCTTGATAAAAATACACTTTTAAGTACCAATCAATTTTTTTTCTGGAAAATTTCTATAAAAAATATTATGTAATGATTTAGAATTAGATGACATGCATGTGTCTTTACCTGATTGGAAATATAAGCCCCCATTTCTTGTCATCTCTCTATTGCTTGACGAATGAGGTTTGTAAATTCTCAGATGACTTCCCTTAGTCTTTAGACTCTTTAACTCACATGAGTTTTACCCATATGACTAATGTGTTTAATTACCTCTTTGTCTCACAGCCTGGGCCTTTAGGCAATAAATAAAGCCCTGCTCAGTTAACCATTCTTTATTTTGTTGGTAAATGTCACCACATTATACTAAAGAAATTAATTCCATCGGTATTTTTGTTTGCATCTACTAATATTCTGGTAATGCACATTGTAACAAAAATAACAATAATTAAATTAAGAAAAATAGAAAAAAAAAACAATATTAAAAATTACAACATGTGAAAAAAAATAATTACCATAATATCTGTTGTAAAACTATATAGAAGCAGTGCAAGAAATAAGAGAAAAGATAAAAAAAAATAAAAGATAAAAGAAAGAGGAGTAAATAAAAAAACTACAAAGAGAAAGTATCATTGAAAAAAAAATTCAAGAGAAAATAAATGATGAAAGGATATTGGTGGATTTGATTGAGAGATGAGAGTAATAAAAAAGTAAAATATTTATTATTTTCCCTTCTAAAATATCCATGTAGAAAACTTGTAAGAAAAAAATGGTTATTATCATAATTTTAAAACTCGACATAGAAGTTGACTTGGGTCATTGGTAAAGAGGGCCAACCTCGATTGTTTTTTTTTTAATGATTAAATTGACTTTGTTTTGATCATTTTTTTCAAAGAAAGTCAATGGATTTTGTTTTGGGTTTTACTTTGGATTGACCGTATTATCGTAAATTTTTTATCGAATTAGGCCGGGTCAATCCTTCCTCTATTTTTTCTTAAATCAAATTAGTCTAGGCCATATGTTGTCCAAGTTTCAGGTGGATCTACTTGGCTGATTTGGATTTTACAACTAGGGTTATTGTACTATTATTAATTTCAACACTTAATATAAACTAAAATAAAAATAATATCTAATTATTTTTTATTTAAAAAATATGTAAGTTTGTCAGTAATACATATTAAGGGTAATATATATATATATATATATTATTCAGTCTTTTCCACTATCAATTAAATATGATATATAGATAGTTATTTTGTCTTGTAAACTACCTTCACACACAATTATGTCTTTATCTCTTATTTTATCTTGTCTCGTTTGTCCTCACTATCTCTATCTTTTCTTTTTTTTATCCCTATACAATAACTAACATTACCTTATAATTGTTAGACATTCAATAATTATATCAATTTTACTTGATGCATGTGCTTAAAGATCTTCTAAATGAACAAAATAGTATACATGAGTTGAATATATATGTTAATATTAAACATTGATATTTTTGTTTTATTATATGATTATGAATTTTTGTATTATTATATGATTATAATTATTATCATACAAGTTGTTGCGTTCGACATGAATATGGGACTTTCAAATTTAAATAAAAAATATAGAAGGTTGAGTTGCCACCTAATTCTTTAAAGAGACTAAGAATCATAAAATATTCATTGGTTCTAGAGATTTAAGGGGTTGGCTATACCTAAATATCGCAGGGCGATGTCGAATGGCACGCTAAGATGCCTCTTGAGAGGTAGTGTTGGAAAAGAAAAGGGTTTTTAGTATAATCATAAAATTATGATTATAAGATTTAGGAGTCACTATCTAGTATTATGGTTACTAGAAAACCTATGGTCCGCGACAGTCCGGGTAAGAGACTGATTATACAAGGGGAAAACACATCATCCCCAATGCACCCTATCTAAGGTACACTGAATTATTGTTTGATTGTTATTCAAAGTCGTGTTCCTATCTATTGGTCTTGTCTAAGGTTTAAGGAAGATTTCCCTTCGTGAAGAAATCTCTACCTTACTAGACTAAATCCTAACCATTCTAAAGTCTAAATTATAACATCAAATTTATTTCTCTAATATAAAATGAACAAAATGATTGGTGATGGATTTTTGACATTTTGGCCAAATTCTAATGGATAACCATAAACTGGATATGATATCTATTTTTCTGTATTTTTTAAAAATGTAATTTGTTTTTATTTTTATAAAAATATGCTTGGAAAACGTTTAAGATTTGCCCGTATGCATGAAAACAAAACATTTTGTTTTTTTTTTCTCTTGAAAGGGGAAATTAATTTAAAAGTTTTGAGATTTTTTTTTTAATTTTCAAATTTTATGAAGAAACGTTTCAGACAAAACTAAGTATTTTCATACTAGATCCATATCTTACAATATAAACATATAACCCGATATTATGTAAAATTGTTGGAAAAACATGTGAGAAAATCACAAATATTTTTGAAATAACCCTTGGATTTTTTTTATTTTTTTGTCTTATTATTATTATTATTATTATTATTATTATTATTATTATTATTTGGTCGGAGCTAACTTAACTGGGTTTGGTTGGGCCGACTAGCGGCCCACAAAACCTGGTCTTTTTTTTGCTGGGCTAGAATGGGTCCATACCAAGCCCACATGGTCACTGGCCTGACCTAGCGATCATGTTAATAATTTTTACTATATGCAGAATTTCATGCAGTGGTTGGGCGAGGCAGAGAAGAAGAAGAACAAGAAGAAGAAGAATAAGAAGAACACTACTAGAAAATTGATAAATACAAATGGAAATACCGACGAAAATATTCCATCAGTAAATTGCAATGAATTTTATCGAAAAAAATATTCCCCTGATATATACCACGGGAATTATAATGGAAAAAATAGTAATTAAAACAACGCCAAAAAATACGATGATGTGTCATTTATAGCAACGGAAATACCGACACAATAATTTTTGTCGGTAAAATTGTTGGTAAACTGTTAACACTATTCATCATGTCAATTACAAAGGGAATCACCAACGGAAAATTCTGTCGGTATTTTCTAGAGAGCTCTAGAACTGTTCATTTTCAATTGCACTCTTAATCATTATTCTTTACAGACAAAATCACCGACGGATTGAAAAGTTATCGGTGCTGTTTGGCGAGTTTCTGAAAAATTTTGATTAAATTGAAATTTTAAATTAAATATTACAGATGGAATCACCGACGGATTGATTAAAAATATTAATAATCAATTATCCGTCAGTAAAACACCCCAATAAAAAGCTTCGAATTCCTAATTTCACAACAGACGGACCCCTTTTCTTCTTCTTCCCCATATGTAAAAAAATCAACATCCTTTTCTTTCTTTTCTCTCCTCAACTCCTTCTCTTCTCCTCCATGCTTAGATATGTCTTCTTCTTCTTTCTTTTTTTCTCTCCTCAGTTTTTTTAATTAATATACTTTATGAATTTGTTTTTTTTTTCTCTCCTTAACTTCACTTGCAACTACATTAAGGTAAGTTTTTTCTTTTTCTTCTTTTTTCGTGTTTTTTTCACTATATTTGTTTTTTTATTTTATTTTAAGTTTTTTTTGGTTCTTAATAATTGTATGAATGTTATCGTAAGATTTTTTTTTTCATATGTTAACAATTTTTAGTTGATTTATTTATAATATTTTTAAATTTTTAGCAATCACAACTTCATTTTTTTTCATATGAATTTTATTTAGTTGAATTTATTTTATTTTGTTATTTTTTTTGTTGCAAATTTGTTTGAGTTGATTTTCTTCTTTCTTTTTCCAAGCAACTCAGTTTTGAGTATTATAGAGTGTTGATTTATATTAATTTAATTATTTTATTATTTTTAAAAAATATTTTTAAATAATCACCGACGGAAATACATATGGTATTTTTCTAAGGGAAATACCGACGAAATGAGGCAGATAATATTTTTTTTCATGCTTTTTCTATTAGTAAATCCATCGGTAATAATATTTTTTTTATTACTAACGGATAAAAAATTACCAACGAAAGATTTAACGATGAAGCATTTCCGTTTGTGATTCCGTCGGTAAATTAATTACCAACAGAATAATAAAACAAATATAGACAGAAAATTCTGTCGCTAAATATAATTGATTGTGGTAGTGGAAGAAGGGGGAGGGAGGAGAGATTTGCGGTGAAGAGGAAGAAGTTTGTAATGGCTATTCTTGAAGCAAGGGAGGCCAACTGGTGGTCGAGTTGGTGGCTCGCGGTGGTTTTAAGATCGTGGTGACTGAGGACACGGCAGTGGAGGAGAGGGAAGAGCAGCTGAAATCAATGGTAGAGAGAAAGGAAATAGGCTGGGAAAAATAGGGGTAAAGGGCTAGTTTTTTTTCAAATTTTGGCTAAAGATTTCTTCCTGTCCAAGGCATGGAATCCGCTTATGCCAAATCTTTTGTCTTTACTGGTGCCAAATCTTTACCTTTGATTTGACCTGGAAGGATCCCAACCATTGATTTAAATTTGACATCATGAACTGTCAAAATAGTTGAAAAAAGGCTGGTCAAGTTGACCACTTTGGGGTGGCGCCGCGGCGACTGTAGGGCAGTTAGTCAGTGAGGTCTACTCTAGGGTGTAATACAATGTCAGGTCATAATGGTGGTGTATGGGTTGCCCGATTTAGTGGGGAGAAGAAGTATTAAACGCCTCTGAAAAGTAGCCACCTAAATAGTTTTTTCAAGCCAAAATAAGAAGACAATGATCAGTGACCAGACGACGCGTCGTCTGGTTCTTCTTCTTCTTCTTTTCAAACGTTGTTGTTTTGGCCCTTAAATTATGGATTTTAGCCAAAGTTCAATTTAGTCATTCATCTTCTGATTGCTTTTAATTACACCCCTGATTGACTCTAAACTTTCAATCTTGTGCAATTTTGCCCTTAATGAACTTCAATTTCAACCTTATATTTTAACGTGTTTTTAACATTAGTCCTTGGTTTCAGATTTATACAAATTGACCATTAAACTTTTAATTTTCTTCAATTTCACCCATTATTTCAATTGTGTCCTCATGGTTTAACACCTTTTGCAAATTTGACCCTTAATTGACCAAAAAACTTTGATTTTCTTATGATTTTACCCTTGATTGAACCAATTGACTTTGTAAAAATTAAATTAGATCCTAAAAAATTCAAATCTTCTCTATTAAGCCAAAATTGAGCTTCCAAACTTAATTTTTCACCAATTAAACCCCAAATAAAATTAATTTAACCTATTTAAAGTATTATTACATCTCTGCACGTAATTAAATCCTTTAAAATTAATTTTTAAACATGATTAAATTCTGTATTTGGCCCATGATTAAATCAAATTGGTTTATTAAAAATCTAATTATATCATTGAGCTTAATATTTATGCAGATTCTTTCAAAAATCATTTTATTTGACCTGGAATTTACATTGTTTCTTCAATTTTGATATAAAGGGGTATAATTAGGCTCCTAATTTCTCAAGAAAATTTCAACTTGATTTTTTCTATATACTTAGGATCCACCTCAGTATGCTTTTATCAAAATGCCAGTCCTTATGCTATTATTATTGATTATTGATTTTTATTTTAAAATAAAAAGGGATAAATTTTGGGGAATGACTCAGAAATGAGTTATGACACCAAAAAAGATAAAACTCACCCTTAACATATCCTTTCATAGGAAAAGATATCTTAGCTATGCGTTTCTCCTAAATTTATTTTTATGCATGCCTTTAACTATCCCAATATATTTTATGAGCTTATTTACAAGTTATATATTGATGGTGGATATTCATCAAAGTTAGTGTCGAGTCTTGAATTAGAGTTTCACAAATCAATATTTTTTTATATTTAATTAAAAGAATCGTACTAGGCTTATGCCGGTTCCTAAAAATAAAAGACATGTCGACCTAACCGTTAAAATCCAAGTTTAAACAAAGCTTGTTGTTAATTTGACAAAAACTCATCGACATATTTTTTTTTTAACTCATTTCAAAGTTAAAAATATCGTGCTAGTCTTACGTTGGTCTCTAAAAACTAGGAGATTCATTGACCAAACTATATAAAAACCAATATTTAATCAAAATATATTGCAAACTTGATGAAAACTCTTCCATACATTTTTTATTTATGTTTGAATAATAAATATTTATGTGCATATACATACGTAAAAAGGCCATAACACAATTTTATGAAATGATAATAATGCTATTGCAATGTCAACAGAAATAAAATAATATAAAAATGAAATTAAAAGCATAAGTGAATAGTGTCCATGCATGAATAGCAATATGTTCATTAAAATGCATTTTGAATAGTAATTTTCATGCAAAATATAAATGGGAAAAAAAAAGAAACGAAAAGAAGAAGAAGGGATGGAGGACTTACCTTAGCTGATTCAAGATGAGAATAGGCTACTATGGTTTTTTTCCGATGGTGGATACAATGGTGGTGCCTGCAGTTGAGGGTGGTTTTTGTCTTCTTC
>Ga0325403_1004896_pt1 | contig 12532 bp, 10 predicted proteins | sample PopdelMetagenome_19_FD_205665 | JGI IMG/M metagenome (GOLD analysis project Ga0325403, IMG submission 205665) | Populus deltoides microbial communities from Bellville, Georgia, United States - Xylem-PdKOR-R4 | ecosystem: Host-associated > Plants > Phyllosphere > Stem > Wood/Secondary xylem...
TGAATTCACTACTTGAAAGGGTCCCGCTATTGGATTTGTAAAATACGCCGGTAGAATTCACTTATTGAATGAAAGATTATTCGGGAAAATGATTTTGCAAAGAATATTTAGTATAATTAGGATTTTTTTTTAACTTTTATTCTCATGATTATGAATCTGAATTTGTTTATTATGAATCTGAATTTGTTTGGAGGGTTGATTCGGGGCTTTGATTGAGTTTTAATTTATAAAAACCTAAGTTTATAATTGACGTGGCTTGTTGGGTTAACCTGTGACTCGGGTGATTTGACGTAACTCAGTTGATACATAATTTTTTTATATTATTTATTTATTTTTTGAATAAATTTAAAAAATATAAAATTAATTTATAAATAGTTAGCCTAACTATAATTCTAACTTAAAATTAAAGGTCATAATTCAAAAATCAAACTATAATGAGGGCATTTGTTTTACATAAATTATTTTAAAGAAAAATATGTTTTTATTTGTAATTAATTTATAAATAGTTAGCCTAACTATATATTCTAACTTAAAATTAAAGGTCATAATTCAAAAATCAAACTATAATGAGGGCATTTGTTTTACATAAATTATTTTAAAGAAAAATATATTTTTATTTGTTTTTAATTTATAAATAGTTAGCCTAACTATATATTCTAACTTAAAATTAAAGGTCATAATTCAAAAATCAAACTATAATAAGGGCATTTGTTTTACATAAATTATTTTAAAGAAAAATATATTTTTATTTGTAATTAATTTATAAATAGTTAGCCTAACTATATATTCTAGCTTAAAATTAAAGGTCATAATTCAAAAATCAAACTATAATGAGGGCATTTGTTTTACATAAATTATTTTAAAGAAAAATATATTTTTATTTGTTTTTTTATAAAATATATATTTTTTTAAAAAAGTCAATTTAAAGTATTTTACAATCAATATTTAAATTTAATTTATTTATTAAAAAATATTTTAGCTAATAATTTTTTTAAAATATTTTATTCAATCAACTTACAGTATCATTTAATAAATTTAACCACCCCCACCACTACTACCCCACTTTTATCACCGATATTATCATTATCACTACTACTCTAATTGCACTTAACAACCACCACCATCACATTATTATTATAACACATCATTATTATTATCAGCTATTTAATTTAAATGAACATGTACTTTCTTAATGTGGTTTTTGAATATGTAAATTAAAAAGTTTATACATGCATGATATATCTAATTAAATAAATTAAAAATTATTTATATCAATAAATAAATAAAAAATTCATTACCAATAACTAAAGATATAACTGGAAAAATCAAAAGACATGTAAATTAAGATATTTGATCTTGCAATATTAATTATTTATCTGATTATGGTCAATAACTTTATTTATTAAAATTATTTTTTTAATTAAATAATAATAAAAATAGAGACATGTTTACATTATTTTCTCTCTTTAATTTTCTCGAGAAACGGAAGAGTTCAACAACCAGGTAATTAACCTTCATTTATCTAACGCTCACGATTTTCTCGTAAAAAAACCTAGTCTTGTGTAATTTCTCACACAGCTCTTGTTCATGGCGGATCGGCTTTGCTTTAAACCTTAAAAGCTATCGTTGTCTATATTTATGAACTATGGAACTGTTCAGGGCTTGATTCTGAGTAGAAAGCAGTTAATCTTGCAAAAGGAGAGCAGTTTAGTACAGGTGTGGTTGCAAGATTTCATGTACTTAGCTTACTATTATTATAAAAACAAGACTTTCTATATGATGCTTTATTATTATCCCCTGAGACCATCACAAAACTCTTGGATTGGATTTTTTATTCATATTCAGGAACTAAATCTTTTTTTATTTTTATTTGGTGTGATTCACATTATTTGTATAAATATTGATGAGATTAAATTTTATATTTGAATGATTTTAAAAATATAATCTATATATATTAGCCAAATTCCATGAAGTAGAAATATGCCTTTCTAACCACTAATATCAGCCCCTTATAATTGATTAACACTTAAATTACAACATCAACCCCTTAGGATTGGTTCCACTACCATAGTTTTGAAACCCGGCCCAGCACGGCGGGTCGATCCGGGAGCCGGCTAACCCGGGGCTGGAATCGGACCGAGTTGATGAAAAATAGAAAAAATCATGACCCGGTGTAACTCGGCCGCTATAACGGGTTGACCTAGCGACCCGGCAAAACCCTGTTACAACCTGTTAATTTTTTTTTTACAACAACGATGATATTGTGAATTTTTTTTCAAATAAAAATTAACCCAACTAACCCGATGATCTAATTAAAACCTGGATTTTGAACAGGACCGGCTATCAAGCCGGTTTAAAAACTATATCCGCTATCCATGAAAAATCTTCTTATCCCTCGATAAGGTACGCAATAAACTCTTGTCACCATACGTCAGATAGATATTTTTGATTCTCCTCGAGATGCGTGTGGCCAGGAGAACTTAATACCATGAGATACAGGCATTCAATATTCGGTTCGCGTCACCAGGTGTGAAGATTTATGAATTTTATTATTTATATAGAGAAACTCTAAACCTTCCATCAAGCCCGTCTAGCTCAGTTGGTAGAGCGCAAGGCTCTTAACCTTGTGGTCGTGGGTTCGAGCCCCACGGTGGGCGTTTCCGTTTTTTCAAACAACCCTGCCTAAGAGCATTAACAGACAGGTCACAAAAGTTAACGGAGCTCCCTCTACCTTTTTGGTTTTTATCTCTATATTGTTTTTACGTTTTAAAAAATATTATTTTTTATTTATTTATTTTTTTTTAAATTAATATATTTTTAATATTTTTATATGGTTAATATGTTAATATAAAAAAATATTTATTTTCAAAAATAACTATAATCACACTCCTCGAGAATAGGATGAAGTGCTATAATAATCATACATTCAAAGCCATCATCTATTACTAAGACTTTTCAGTTAGATCAGGCTATCTAAGCCATACAATGATTAGTTTTTTCTCAACTTCAAAATTCCAAACTTTGTCCAACAACTCAGCTGGGATTTTTGCTCTATTCAACTCTCTTTCGAAGTAATTAATGCGCTACTGAAGCTGAGCGAACCATACCGCTCAACTCATGAAGCTAAAGGCTAATCATCTATGAGAGTGTCAGGTCAAGAGCTTCATATCTATCACCGGAATAAATGATCCCTTCATATCTTAAGCGGTGGAGCTGCCCATAACTTCACTTTCTTGTCCACGCTGGCCGTGGCCAAAACGAAGGTCTGTCCATCACCTGGAGGCCAACAGAAGTGGTTATCAATCACATGCAATTACAACCAAAAAATGCATGGGCAAAAATCATGGCCTCAGGTCTTTCTCATTACTCAGTGCTTTGTTTCTCCTATATACTCCTAGAGTGAAATGCAAAGAGAACTAATAAGATAGGCACGGCACAGGGTAATTGAAAAACGAACTGAATAACCACAAGGATGTTTTGTTAAATGAGCACCTGCTGGCATAGGTTTAGGCGCCCATGCAATCCATGTGATGTCACCTGCATAATAAACTAGCATTAGTATAATATCCACCAAGATATTACCGGTGCCTATTTACTACAGAACACGCCAAGTCTGACTCCTTGAAGAACATGAGACAGCAGTTCCGATGAGGTGGAACATCAATAGTGAATAAAATCATTCATAATGAAATCTTTTTCATGATCATGAATTAAAGCGGGACTGCAGACAATATCTTGAGAAAAAACAACCTTAATAACAATTAAACTCAAATGAATTAACTTGTCCGATTTCTCAAAACAAAAGTTGTTAAGAATGCAAGCTAAGACTTCCAGATGAAAGCAGGGCTTTTGGGCACCGGGGACAAATCTGCCACTGCATCAAGATCTCGGTCACATACTAAGATAATAGATGTATTTAGGAGAGCAATATGATCTTTACATTTCCAACCACTCCACGGAGGAACATATTAAAATACATAAAGGGAACCAAAACCATACCATTATGGGCACTGTCAGCCGTGTCCAAAACCTTTCCAGTTTCAACACATAACCACTGCAACATCGAACCATGTGTTGCAGCCAATATCCTTCCATCAGGGGATAAACTGAGACGATCATAATGCAAAGTTGCACCATTTGAATCATGAAGTGGAATCGGAAACACCTTTAAAGTCTTTGGATCCTCATCAAGATGATAACGAACTTGAAGACAATCAATAAAAAAGAACTCAGTATGATCTTCATCATATGGTGACCAACACAGAAGCCACACAAACACACATTGCAAAATGATTGCAATCACTCAAAGGTGAAGAGAATTCAAAACCCACAAATCTATCCCAGAACTCAAAAGCAAAATATGTTACCACTATCCAAGTGTTTCCTATGACAGTCTTGCCCGTATTATAGGTTAGTTGCTTCACAAGACTTTAAAGAGATATTGAAGCAGGAAGCAATTCTTGTTATTGACAAAACACAAATGTATGAGGATCATTCATTCCAGAGATTCTGCAGACAAGAGTGCTGATTGGGGTTTATTTAAGATAAAACTGACATAACATCCAAAGATAAAGTTTGCACAGCCTGAACTGCCAGTTCACAACGCTCTTAGGTTTTCAATTATTCTCTAGAAATCATCTTTGATTTGTCTCGATTCATGACATAAAATCCAAAATTTGAGAAGGCCAAACCCACCTATAATAAGCATTGAACAGCCCTGATTTTCAACTTTTTAAGGCAGTCCTACTTCAAGTACATAATGAAAGATTTTTCACTTTCACAGGACATACCATTGATGTTCCAAATTCTTATCGAACCATCTTTGGAGGCTGTGATGATTTGCTCTGAGTCTGGAGTGAAGCATAACCATGTTACTGCACTCTGAACATCAAATTAACTTGAGATGAGAAAAAACAAGCATATCCTAGGTATATAAGAGCGAGAAACATGATAACAACACCAAAAGTATAATATAGTTCAAATAATAAGGCTAAAATAATGATAAAAGAGATCATTCCATTTAGAGGAGAATTCATATCAACAACTGCAGAAAGATTGAATATATCTACTAGGATAAACTTGTATGACACCATATCACACAATAATTTAGTCATTGTTACCAATGTTTTATTACTGCTTACCAAGCACATCCCAGTTCAGAAAATTCAACTTTATTCAAACAGGTCCCATCATAGATTTGATTTTAAATTAAACTGCATAGCTATTTTTATGCTAAATAAAAATATGACACATATTCATGAAGTTCAGAAACAAAATAAAGAAAGAGGGGAAGAAGAACATGGAAAAAAATAAAAAAATAATAGCAAAGCTTTAACAAGATATAGATGAATTTGTGTTAAATTATTTTATAGATCACATACTTTGTGCCCTTTAAGTTGCATGGCTTTTGGAACCTCCTTGACAGAACCATCTTTTGAATACACAATCTCCCATACCTGCCAAATAAAATTTAGAACCGACATAGCAAGTCAATTTTCAACTGCTAACAGAATGTTAAATTTAAAGCTTGCAATCGGATTCCAGGCGCCTCTTAAAATAACTTTTGTATAACAGTTGCAATCGAAGATAATAGACTTCCATATGTGGTGACAGATAACAACGTTGGAATTGAAGATAATAGACTAAATCCATGTGTTGACGAATAACAATGTTGTTGTAATTCATTAGAGGGAGGATAATCTCTTAACATGACCTGATACGTTGACTCATAAGCAAACTTGTAAACAAGCCTAAACTAATAAGCTTGTTAAGGTCATCAAACAAAATCTTGCAGCAATACTAACTGATGGCTTATGTTTATCATATTAGGCTCACATCTATACATATTACATACCAGCTAAATCTCTCTATGAAAAATTAAATCATTTTTGGGAAGTATTATGAGTGTCACAAAGGATGTAAGATTTTATGCCTAAGAATCTTCAACACCATATACTCTATCAGGAATCACATCATATGGTGCATTGTGTGAATAAATTTCCTGTTGTTAAGCACAAACTCGGTATATCACTTACAGAGTCCCGAGAATATGCTTCTATCAGTAATTAGAGATGTTCACCTTCACATCTGCAGTAAAAGCTGCAGCAGCAATGAAACGCCCATTTGGGGATATAGTAGCCATGTTGTTTTTCAATTGATTTGTATCGACATTCCCCAAAACCTTTCCTGTCTTTCCATGCCAAATTTTGATATCAGTACCTGGCACGTAAAAAAAATAAAAATATAATAAGTGTTGCTTTCTGAAACCCAAGAAAGAACAACAATTACAAAAGAAGTGTAAATCAAAGAGTTTGGATTTTTCTGCTCCAAGTACTCGGTTTGATAATTTAAAATTGTAAATTTGATGGGAAACTCTTTTAAGATTAATGGTGTAATGCAATTGCTATAATGTAACGGGAAAAAAAAATTCATAATATCATTCTCCATGTAGTGGATTGGCCACTAGAATCCACAAGTCTGTACAGACGCCAGTGATGTCTGGTCCTTAATTAATATGTTCTGAAGGCAGCTAATCAGACAGAAACCTGTTTGGAAAGTGTTGGATTATATCCATGATAAAATCATGGAGATTCATTGCTGAAACCATGTGAGATGCAGGTGATGTACAATTAAGGTTGAATGAATGGATGGATGAAACTGTTTTCAATTTTGTCAGGCGAAAGAAAAAAAAATTTGTTACAAATATACCAAAATCCAAAACGTCAGAAACCACTAAAATCAATTATCTGAACATTTTGTGTTTTTTCTGAAAATTAAATTTTATCCAACCATTGATCCTCGTAAAAAATTCTACTTCCGAGGCATACTTCAAACTTCAAAGCCATAACTATTCTACAATCACTTAGTTTGCAACCACATCCAAATCTTAGGCAACCTTTCCTAGTCTAACAAGGTTAGTAAAACGTTAGAATCCTAGCATTCATACCATTTCAATAGTGTGCCAAACATTCACATCAACTCATTGATGCTTATTTATATGTTACTATTAGAACTCAAAAGGATTAAATATCTAAGCCAGGAAATCAAATCAACATATACCTTCCGAACAAGAGGCCACAATTGTACTTCCATCACCACTTCCATAAGTAGAAGCGGTTCCAACCAGGGTCAAAACAGCCCGTTTCTCATGAATTTTGTGATGTTCCCATTTGATATCAGGCAACGGAAGCTTTGGTTGCTGCTTAGAGTCATCAGTAGCTTTTACCTTTTCCTCTCCCCACATATATAAAGACGAACCAGACAGTGTTTGCGACGCTACTACCACAGATGATGCATCATCAGAAAACGCTACTGCTACCGGATGACCTCCAGCTGGCACATTAATTCTCAAAAACCTACAAATTAATTATCAGCACTAAAAAAATAAAATAAAAGAGTGGTCACATAATCAGAAAAAGAAAAGCTTCGGTTTCGTACTTGAAACTTTTACTCGAAGCATCATCCAATTTAAACACCCTCACCACTCCATCTGCACAAGCTGTTTTTTATTTTTTGTTTACAAAACAATAATAATAAAATTATTAACCGAATCAGTAAGAGTGAACCAGAAATTATAATTTCATAAATATTTAACAATTAAAACTAATAATGATAGTTGAAATAAATTACCGGTAGCCAAACTGCGTCCATCATACGAGAAACACAGGCCGCTAACAGAATCACCGTGACCTTTCAAAGTGTTCAAATCCAATGGATGATGTTTCTTATTATGATCCTGCACATTTCGCGATCAAAACAATAAAATTCACATGGAAGAAAAAAGAATTAATTCAAATTCAAACTTATCATTTTCTTTACCTTATCGGAGGAGGCATGCGAGTGAGGTTTGGAGTGAGGTTTTCTAGATTGGTGAGTAGGTTTAGGAGGTTTTTTATGAAGATCCGAATGAAGCACGGGTTCAGAGATGGATCCAATCTCGGATTTTCTTTTGAGGAAGTAGTTTTTGAAGAAAATAAGAGCGATTGCAGTACCGAGAAGGAGTGAGATGAGTGCAATCGGGAGGACCTGATCCATTTTTCTGAATCTTAGTTTTGATTTTGGATATAATGATGAGAAATGGCGGAATTTTATAGGAGTCTCCTTGCTGCTTCTTTCGCTCGTTCACTCTCTCCAGAACTAGAAGAGAAAATGGAGTTGAAAACCAGTTTGATTCTTTGTCGAGGAAAATCTTCTGAAGTGGTCTGTACGATGCTTAGAGCCCAGGTAAAAAGGATCCAGGCCCAATTTTATCCAGACTTAAGCCTCATAAGGAGACTCTGGTGCGAGCCCAAACAATATGACCCGCCCTACAGAAGGAAGCTAGGTCGGATTTTAGAAGATCCGAACACAATACCATCCAGACAGCCAGCAGGCGTGTGCAGTCTCTTGAGCAAATGAGATTGAACTTTCAACAAAAATGGTAAGCATGAGGCTGTACCATATAATGAGATTGAGATTTCCTACCAATTAATTAATTTGAATGACAAGATCTGGTGGTATAGAAGAGCTCAGAATTGAATCACCACGCCCCTTCTATAGAAGAGCTCAGAATTGAAGACAAACTCAGTACTGAATAGGATTAAGACACTTCAAACAATGAAAAATTCAAGAAATGCAGTCTTCCCAATAAGAAAATCAATTTGTTTCACAGTAAAATTCAAGTAATACTGTTCCTTTATCTCCTCTTTTCCCCTTACTAGTCTTGACATATGTTTGGACTTTTCTGATTCTATCATTTCCGTCTGTCGTTTATGCAAGAAATCTAAATACGTTTGGGAACGCGAATGCGGCTGTGTTTCCAAAAAATTTGAATTTTTTTTTTTGCTAAAATTTAATATGGTTTGTATATTTTGAATCATTTTAATGTGCTGATATCAAAAATGATTTTTAAAAAATAAAAAAACATCATTGACATGCATTTTAGCACAAAAAGTTATTTAAAAAACACCCGCAACTACACTGCCAAACACACTCAGTCTTCACATTTATTCCTCTGTATCATAGAAAGGAAACAAGTCCAGAAAGAAATTATGTTTGCTAGATACAAGCCCTTAAATTACGTAAAAGTTTAGGAGTGAGACAATAATAAGTGGATGTGTTCTTAGAATTAAAAATCAAAAGCAAAATAAGAATAATTATGCACTTTTACATTCTGACGCAACAATTACAGAAACACGCGCGCAAATACAATCCATGACGGGAGTTACCACTGTTCTAGTTCTATTCCAACCCAGTTACCCAAAGCAATTTGTCCTGAATTTGAACTAGAGAAAACCCTTTTCTTTGCAGCATTGAATGGCTCCATCAAACATTTCGTCAAGTCCATACCTAAATTTGAAACCAGAATCCAGTAGTTTCTTGGAGGATACACCAGGGATTTTAAAGCCTTCAACATCCTTTAAATATCTGCCCAAAAAGAAACATGAACACTTGTTAATTTTCAATTTTGAAGATTAAGTGAAGAATGTTGCAGAAAGGAATAGAAATTACTCACTCTAATGTTGGTATTGAGTACTCAGGGTACTTGGCAGAAAGAAATTTAGACATCTCCTCAATTGTTATTATGTCTGAAGAACAAATATATCTTCCTTTTGCTTCAGGATATTCAAGGAGGAAAATATGTGCTCTGGCCACATCATCAATGTGCACCATAGATGTGTTGATGAGTAACTCGTACTGTTCCTGATCACCTGAGATGATGTCCGTTAGATCAACAGCTTTCATAACATCATTAAAGAAAAACTCGAATTAAACACTGATGTTCTAAACAACAAAGAGCACTAACCCAGCACCATCGCCAATGATGTGTGAACTGAAGCAGGCATGTTTGGACAAATGAAGGGGCCAAGAATATAGGTTGGTATTAAAGTTACAAGGTCCAATCCATGTTCTTCTGCGAATTCAAGAGCTCTTTTCTCCGCTAAAGTTTTGGAAATAAAGTAAGGACCTATGGATAAGTTTGAAGCTCTGATATAATCAACATCGCTCCAGTAACTTTCATCCATCATTTCCACGCCACTGTCATTAAAAGCTACCGCTGATGCACTAGAGGTGTACACAACTCGTTTCACTGTCTTTGAATTCAAGCAAGCCTTCAAGATTCCTAATGTTCCATCAGCTGCTCCTTGGATAACTACTTCCTCAGCTTCTCCATTTCCAAAATCTTGAGGTACAGGAGTAGCTACATGAAAGACACCAATACATCCTTTAATAGCCACATCAAAGCCGTCGGGTTCACTTAAATCTGCATAGAAGACTTGTAGTCTCTCTGATCCTCCTGGTAGACTTGTCAGGAAGCTAACGTCCCTCTTGTGTTCTGGTCGCATATATAGCACAAAGTTCAAAAAAAAAAAAAACATAATGAAAATGTTGACTGTAATATACCGGGTTATGTTAAAAACATCTGGTGAATTAGAACTCTTCAAAATTCAATGGATAGTGGTGCAAATGCCACCCTTGTAAATTGCTGCTGCTGCTGCTGTTCTTGTTGTTGTGATTTCAACTCCTTTAACTGTAGGTGTTACGATTTAAACTACTTATGTTGTGATTTCAACTCCTTTAACAGCATGAAAATCTTTTGTTTTTTTTTTTCAAAAAAAATCTACTACGGAGTAAACAAAAGAAAGATCAGGGGTTGATATTTTATTATTTTTTTCAATTTTTTTTATGTATCAACTACATTATATAAAAAATATGTGCAACTCAATTATTATTCATCTCATAAAAAAACGAAAAGTATCAATAATGGTGTCAATAAAAACATAGGGTTGAATTGAAAAAAGTTCATCAAAAGATATCAAAACGCCCAATAGATTAGTCAATGTTATGTCCATATTAGCTTTTTATAGAAAAGAAAATGAAATAAATTATAAAATTAATTTTTTAATTAATTTGATATTTATAAATAATTTTTTTTTAAATAATCTTATTAGATCCCAAACCCAAGGACATACATATTGATTTTATAAAATTTAATAAGATAATTTTTTTTAATTTTTTTTAATTATATAAAAAAAATCAATAATAAAATCATATTTAATTAAAAACAATATCCTATCAGACCCATGGATTAAAGGAACATGTGATATACAAATATCCTATGGAGATACATATTGATTTTATAAAATTTAATAAGAGGGTTTTTTTTTTGTTATATTAAAAAATAATTAATAATAAAATCATTTTTAATTAAAAAATATATTCTATCAAACCCGTAAATTAAAGTAACATAAAATATACAAATTCGTAAATTACTTTAATCTTATAAAAATAAAATAAAAAAATAAATTATAAAATTTAATTTTTAATTATTCTAATATTAAAAGATAAGATAGGCAAAACAAAAATTCAGAAAAAATGAAAAAAAAAACAAAAAATATATATATATAAATAGAAAACTTACCAGGGTGAGGTCTGACGGTGGTGTTAACAGAGTAGCCTTGCTCTAGGAGCTTCATGATCAACCACGAGGCCAAGTACCCAGTACCCCCTGTAACACACACTGTTCCTCTTTCTCCTTCCATTTGTCTCTCCCTCTCTAAGATGAGTTCAAATGAAATTGTGGTGGTGAGTCTTCCTCCCTCTGGTTCATACTCATGGAAAGAGACGTGTCAACTCCTCTTTCTTATTTTCAAAAGTGGCTACCTTTTGTCACAGTGAAGCTACCAAACAAAAAGATTTTTCAAGCAATCACTTTGATTTTTCTTTTCTTTTCTTTTCTCTTTCCTTTACTCAGCTGCTGATATTGCATATGCGGTTCAATTTAGGGGTTCTGTTTAAATAGCTCAGATTATTTGTTTGCACATTCAGTCAAACCCTAACCCTAATAAAATGGGCCGAGCGAGCTAGCCTCACTTACCGGGCTTAGAAATGCCTGAACTTCTTACTATATTATTTTTTTATAATTAATACTTTTAATATTTTTTTAATTTTTTTATATTTAGTTTAATATCATCTTTTATTCTGTTTGAAAAGATTTTTTAAAATTATGGCTATTTTTTTTATACATTTAAATTTTGAAGATTCATCTATTTTTTTAAAAAAAAATTGTATTGATGTACTTTATTTTTTAAAAATAATTTTTTGTATTGATGTATTTTATTTTTTTAAAAAAATATTAATTTCGAAAATCAATGTACTTTGTTTTTATGTTTTTTCAATTTTTTATATATTTAGTTTAATATCATTTTTTCTTTTATTCTGATTGGATAATCTTTTTTAAATTATGGTTATTTTTTATATATATTTAAATTTTGAAGATTCATCTTTTTTTTTAATATTTTGTATTGATGCACTTTATTTTTTTAAAATAATCTTTTGTATTGATATACTTTATTTTTTAAAAATAAAATATTTTTATTTTTAAATAATATTTAGAATATACATAGCCTTGCATGATTATTTTTTTTTTATTGTACTCAATCAATTTAATGTGTATATATATTTTTCTTATCATTTGATTAAATAAAAAAAATTAATAAAAAAATTTAGCAAACACAATAGGGTAAATATCATATCTTACAAGATTAAATAT
>Ga0325403_1004898_pt1 | contig 12529 bp, 5 predicted proteins | sample PopdelMetagenome_19_FD_205665 | JGI IMG/M metagenome (GOLD analysis project Ga0325403, IMG submission 205665) | Populus deltoides microbial communities from Bellville, Georgia, United States - Xylem-PdKOR-R4 | ecosystem: Host-associated > Plants > Phyllosphere > Stem > Wood/Secondary xylem...
ATGGGAGATCGGAGGAGAGAGAGGGAGTCGCCGGCGAGAGGAGAGAGATGCTCTGGGTTACGCTACGGTGAGAACGCTAGAACGGTACACCGGTGCAGCTGAGGCCTGTGATCCGTTGGATCTCTGACGGAAGATCATGCGGCTGTGATTGGCCCGATCTGCAGGTTGATCGGACGGTCCGGATGAACGGAGGTTTGATCATGTGTGCCGCGGTACACCGAGAGCTTGGTACACTGGACGACGTGGCGCCACTGGATCTAAGGGAAAATCGTTTTAAGGGTTGAGATTGATTTGGGTTTTAATTGGATGTGGTAAGCCCCATTGTATCCTATTAAGTCAACGGTTCAGATCTAAACACTATTAGATCTAACGGTTCGGATATATTTGGTATTTTCCATATTATTTTTAATAAAAATCAACATCTTACCGCTATGAAAAAATAGTAAAAAAACGTCAATAGTGTTTGACAGGAATATGCAAATCTTAAATTTTTATAAATTTTATTTTTAAATCACTGTTTTTTTCCGACGCAACTGCCCGTTTGACAAAAAAAAAAAATTTATTTTATTTTTTTATTATTTATAATAATATATATTTATATAGATAAAATTAAAAACTCAATTTAATGTTAGAAAAACCTCATTTCAACCGCTAAAAATTAATTTTAATGACCGAAAATAATAGTTTTGATCTAAAATGACCTGGAACTTATTTTTTACCCTGGTCGACATGGTTGGACCCATATTGACTCGGTTTTGACCCGAAAACAGCCTGAAACTCATTTTTTACCCTGGTCGACATGGTTTGACCCGTATTGACTCGGTGGACTCGGTTTTGACCGAAAATGACGGTTTTGACCCGAAAACAGCCTGAAACTCTTTTTTTACCCTGGTCGACATGGTTTGACCCGTATTGACTCGATGGACTCGGTTTTGACCGAAAATAACGGTTTTGACCTGAAACGGCTTGAAACTCATTTTTTACTCTGGTCGACATGTTTTGACCCGTATTGACTCGGTGGACTCGGTTTTGACCGAAAATGACGGTTTTGACCCGAAAACTCATTTTTTACTTGGCCGACATGGTTTGACCTGTATTGACCCGGTGGAATCGGTTCTTATGGAAAGATGCGGTTGACTCGAGAAAAATATATTTTTGAATTTTCCTTTTTCTTAATTTTTTTGGATTTTTATAAATAATAATAGAAATAAAATAACATTTGAGAAAATCTTGGTGGATCCAAAATTGGGTTACAACAAAGAATATGAGGTATTATTTCATCATCAATATCATTATCAACATCATTATCAATATTTACTATCATATTCAGGTTTAACGTCTTATCATCTTCATTGTTATTAGGCTTAGAATAGTCAAATCTATGTTGATCAGCAAATGGATTGTCAAACAAAGTATCATTAACCTTTTGTAACAAATCATCCGACAATAAATTTGTTTTCCCTCTATTAATGACTTTGAAAGATCAGTAGATTGTGAAGCACTTTTACATATTCAACTAGAAGTTGGGAGACACAAAGATTTTGGTTTACTACTCATATACAATACCATCATGTTCAATCCATTTTGAATGAAAAAAAAATCAATCAATATCTTAAAACTCTCATCACATACAATTAATACATGATAATAATGTTGTTCACCAATTTGACACCTCCAAGTTATTTCAACATCAATAACATTATAGTTACATCCAAGCCCCTAACAAATAGTTTATTACATTTCCGCATATGACATGCCTAAATTACTATTTAACAATAAATTGCTCTCATCATTGTATGTGATATTACAATTCACATCAAGAATAATGTACCATAATGACATAACATAAATATCTTATAATAAATTATGTAATAAACAATCAAATTTCAGTTAATCAGACGTAGTTTTAACTAAATTGCATTACTTCAATTTTAATTGCCAAAATCCATAGCAAATTCATAAAATTTAACACAATGCATACTTGATCAAAATTAAACATAATTCATGTATCAAATCTAATTGATATTTTCATACTTAATTGCATTAAATCAAATCAAAATTCATAGCAAATTAAAACAATTCAAAGAAAATATTAAATTCAGCAACTTATCCACAATTCAATTATTAAATTCAGCAACTTATCCACAATTCAACTCAACGTGTAATTTGTCAAAATTTTATCGCAATCATGCTCTATAGCATGAAATCATCAAGCATAGTCCATAAAATTATTGATTGATTTCAACCAATCCACACAAAATCTCTAATTCGACAACTTATCAAAAATCCAACACAACACATAATTTATTGAAAAAAATAATTCGTAAATAATATAACTTATTTTCATGTTCAACTCTATCAGATCAATTCTAATTAATGGTATTAAAAACTAATTTATTACTAATTCAAAAAACCCTAAACTCAAACTAAACCATTAACAATGATTTTATTTCAACTAAATCAAACACAAATTCATAGCAAAGTAATATGTTTACCTTTCTTGTAGGACTAGAAAAAGAGTTGGGGCGACAGCAACAGTGACAGTGGCGGATTTTAAAGAGGAAAACATCTAAGGATGCATTTGGAGACTAAATTGGGTTTGATTTTTTTTTTTTTGGGTGTTTTAAGAGAAAAACATAAGTGATTTGTGGGTTTTTAGAGAGAGAAAGGTTGTGGAAGTTAGTTTTTAGAGAGAGAGAGAGATTTGCATCTATTTGTGTTCTTTTATCTGGGAGATGTTTAAATTTCATGATAAGTCATGCTTCTAAAGCGTGACAAATGTCTTGTTGCATTTGTAAATAGTGACATTTAGTAAATGTCCAACTTCTGAAGTGCAACAATATGAAAGTGTGCTATTTCACTAGAAGATTCTAAAATTGTGTTATTTTGTCAGAATTTTGAGATAAATGTGCTGATTTCTTTTATAAAAAAAAAATTAATGTTACGATGTCATATTGTTTATATATACAATAAAGTGTCTTAATTTTTTTTCAAACTTTTTTTTCTTTTTTTTTTAATTCTACCTTCCAATTTTTTTCTTTAAATTTTATCCTTATATATTTTATTAATTTTAAATGGGTCATCATAATCTATTTTGATTTATTTTCTATAAAGTTATCTTAGTCTTAAACAAATGTCTCGGCATTTAGTTCGTGCTTAATTTTTACAAATATTTATTTTTTTTATCACATCATTAAATAAAAAATAGTTAAAAAAACAAATTTTTAAATTCAGTAGAGTCCTTGATCCAAGTCGCAGGTTTAGCGAATTAAGTCGTGAAGCCTGTCGCATGGGTGCGGCGTCGCGGCGAATATGTTCCACTTTAAATCTAAAATGTATCTATCTATCTGGAAAATATGGAGAGACAAGAAATTCTTGTTTTTTATCAGTGAAAAATGGAATGGGAGTCGCCACCTAGTATTTTGGTCACTAGGAACCCTAACTGGTCTTAGAGATCGGGTACGAGGACTGGTTGCGTAAAGGGAAGGTATTAGCACCCCAAATACATATTACCTAAAATAAGCTGCATTGTTTGATTGTCTGATAAAAAACTAAGGTGTTATCGTATTTCTAATTGTTGGTCTGTCTATGGTTTAAGAAAAGTCCTCCTCAGTAAGGAGGTCCTTATCTTATCGGATAAAAACCTAACCGTTCTAACGTCTATATGAAAAATATATTTTTAATATCAGGAATACGTTTTACGTATAAATTTGTAATCCAGATACTAAAAGAAGACAAGAAGATTTTTTAGAATTTTTAAAATATTGGCCTAGTTCTCATGGTTCTAACAAACTTGTTGTTACAGCAAAAGTGCATACTAATACATATATTTTTTTGAAATTTTCTTTATTGTATGAAAATATGAGGTGATGATTTTTTTCTCTATCTTTGGAGAGACTAGGCCGTATGCATCAAAACAAAACATTTTTTTTATAGTTTATATTTTTGATGTCTCGACAAAAACCAAGTATTTTAATACTGGATTTGTATCTTTACTGTATAAAAATACAAACCAGTATTAAACAATTTTGATAAAAATATGTAGGAAAATCAACAAATTTTTTAAGTATTTTTCATATTTTTTTTAAAATTATATATATATATATATATATATATATATATATATATATATAATACAAAAACAATATAATATATAATATATAATACTAGATGGGTCGGGCTGGGCTGGGCCGGACTCAGCCCCAAAAGGGTTGGGCCGATCTTCGGCCCAAAAGGTATTGGGCCGATCTCAGCCCAACAAAAATATCCTATTTTCTTCTGGGTCGGACCCAGCCCAGACAGTAGGGATGGTCCAGAATCAGTCTGGCCCATAAACACATGGTTGGGCCAGAACCATCCTGGCCCAGAGAAGGAAAAAAACCAATAATGTTGGGCCAGAATCAGCCTGACCCAGCAACATAACTGACCGGGGGGGAATTATTTTCCCTCTCCTCTTCCTGCATGCAGAACGCTATTCATTCTGCATGCAGGAGGTAAAAAGCTGCAAAACGCAAACAATGAAGGGGGAAGAAGAGTTACCTGGCGCGGAAGAGGCAGTGTGTTGCTGGTCTGGCTGCTTCGCTGGCGGTGATGCAATGGAGGCCAGTGGCGGTGTCATGGCTCACGGACGGTGGCTCCAAACAGCAATGCTGCCAAGGTTGTTAAAATCGTGTTTTGACTGGTAAAATCGTACGATTTTATGAGTCAAAACATGTTTTGCATGTTGAATCGTTTGAAAAAATCAAAAATTGGTGAAATCGGGTTGAAATCGGGTGAAATCGTTAAAATCGGGTGAAATCGTGAAAAATCACGATTTCAGGACCGATTTCACGATTTCACCAAAAGTCATGCACTGAAGCAAAATTCCCCCCATGCTCCAGCTGTCCAGCGCCTATTGGCTGTGAAGCAGCACAGTCACGCTGCGTGACAAAGTCTTCACTCTTCTCTCCAGTCACAAAAGCGCAGAACAAATCAGTCCATCTCCTTCTTTTCACCGAACAAATCCCTAATCCCCTTCTCTAATTAACCAACCGGCAACCACAAAAGCGGCGACGATCACGGTCACGGTCCAGTCTTCACTCCTTCTCTTTCCTCACGCTAGTCATCACTCTAGTCATCAGTGCTCACAGTCGTGGCTTCCTTTTCATCAACAGCGGTGATGATCTCCTCAACAGCTCACGACTTCCTCTTCAATCTTCATCAACAGCAGCACGTCAGCAACAATCTCTTTTCTTTCCCATCATCAACAGCTGACGGCTTCCTCTTCATCAACAGCAGCAGGCGACATCGCTCCTCTTCACTGGCAGTCATTCAGCCTTCATCATCAACGACTCTTCTTCACCGTATGTTGATTTTGCCTTCAAAATATAAAACTGCAATAGTTGATTTTGCCCTGTAATTGTATATTCCCCTGTAATTACAGCTTTTGATTTTGCCCTGTAATTGTATGTTGATTTTGCCGGTCTGTAATTTGTATATTTATAATGTTTTTCTGTCCCTTGAATTGAATTGATGGAATGAATTAAATGGAATTGATGGATTGATTTTGAATGTTTTTCTGTCCATTTATACTGTGGAGTGTGGAGTCCAAACTTAGTCTCAGATACGTGTTCTTGTAAACTTTTCCATTATCAATTGTTTGACTGCTGCTATCACATATATATGCCTTACGAAAGGGAAAGGTCTAAAGTTTTAGTTTAAAAAAAGGAAAGGTCTGAATTCTTTAGTTTTTCAAAGCGTTAGAAATAATAATCATAAATGACTATAAATAAATAAATTTTATGTCTTTTATCCCCTTTTCCCTTTGTATTAAACTGTATAGTTAAGTTACAGGCTTACTATAGCACTTATCAAATTTCTTAATATGCAATTTTAATGATATTTACATGTAACACCATGACGCATGCAATTCCAGTTATCTAAGGAAACAAGAAATTGTTGTTCATCAAAGAGTGGAGGATAATCCTTTAATTATTTTTTAAAGGTGGAAGTCAGGATATTTCTTTTATCTAAACTAGTAGGAGAAGATTCAAAATGAAGGCCATGACTAATTAATTGTATTGAGGATGACTAAGTTTGGATTTGCCCTTTTAACAACTTCTTATGTTGACTTTGATTATTTCTTTCCACACTCACAATATAAATAAACTATTGAATTCAATTGAATTATTTTTTATTAATGTATTTTAAAATTCCTTACAATTTTACGATTTTATAATCCGTTTTTACGATCCGAGTTTGTTTTGCACTTTCCGTGCCGTGTCAAAATCGCGATTTTAACAACCTTGAATGCTGCTGTTTCCAGCGGCGAAGAGAGAGATTCTTCCTCTTCCCCTCTCCTCTATTTTTCTTTCTTTCTTTCTCTATTTCGTTTACCAGTGGTTGTCTCTTTGTCCTCTTGGTTTTGTTATTTAACAAAATTTCCCTTCCCGGTTTCAAGCTTCCCCTTAATCTTTCCTTTCTCTCTCTATTACGTTACTCTCTTTTTGGTCACTTTCTCTCCTCTCTTCAGTTCGTTCCTTTCTCTCTTTTCCTTTGTTATTTCTCTGCCTCTCCTCACTTTTTTCCTACTCTGTTTTCGTTTTCTCTCTGCGTTTTTCTTTTTTTGTTCCCCCACTATCTGTTGGCAATGAGTGTGGTATTTATAAGGCAAAGGGGAGCGGGGGGCGTCCCTACTGCCGCCCTATCGCTGTGCGTGGGGAGCGACGCCAACCTGCCCTGCCACGGCGCCGGGCTAGGCAACCAACGGGCGTGGGTTTGCAGAGCAGGTCCTTGCTGATTTTTCATCATGAGGGGGCATACGTGGGGCTTTGGGTTTTAGGCAGAAGCATTGCAGGGAGAGAGAGGCAGGAAGATTTAAAGAGAAAAAAACAAAAGTTTTCATTCTTCCCCTGCTGCACGTCCAGGGGAAGAAGAAAAAGGAATAGTGTCGCTCAAAACGACACTGTTTTGCTCCTTTTTTATTTTTATTTTTTTTGAAAAGTATGAAACGGCGTGATTTTGGACAAAACGCATTGTTTCATTTAAATATGGCGCCAACATGCCAACTTCCAAATCAGTCCTTAATTTATCTTTTGTTCATTTCAATTGCATCCCTGTCAACTTCAATCGCCGCCCTTATAGTTGGCCGCAGTTTTCACTTTGGTTCTTGGTCTCTAATTTATGCAATTGGACCCTCAATTGATCAATAAACTTTCAATTTCTTCAATTTGGCCCCTGATTTTGTTAATTACCCCTCTATTTACGCGCCTTTTTCCAATTTGATCCTTAGTTTTGGATTTCCTCAATTAAGTCCCTAATTGGCCATTAAACTTCAATATTTATGCAATTAAGCCCCTGATTTGACCAAATCAACTCTTAAAAATTATAATTTGATCCCAGAACTTTAATTTCTTCCAATTAAAGCTCAAATTGACTTAAAAATCAATTGTTTTTGCAATCAAACCCTCTATAAATTCAATTAAACCTTCAATAAAATCCAATTAAGTCCATAAACATCCAATTTTGGACTTTTCTCTTCAAATTAAATTTTCTTTTCCCACAGGGCTCTCATCGTTTAAGTATATACTGTAAAAAATTTCAATCCTTGTATTTTTGAACCTCCTTAATCAATTTTCTAATCCTTTTCTAAGCGCTCCAACCTCCTATTATTTTTCTAATTTCTTCCAGCTATATATTTATATATTTATTTTTATTTTTGTGTGGGGACCCAAAAATGGGTTACAACAAAGCCCAAGTTGATTCAATATGTCATTGTCTCAATATTTTTTTAAAAAAAAAGATGCCATATTAAATTTTTTTAAAGCCAAACCACACATTTACAGGTCTCAGGGTTGTTTTTGGACTGCCAAATCAACTGGGTCACCAATAGTCAACTCTTATGGAAGTTAATTTTAAACCCAAGCTAGGCAAGGAATTGGGTGGAAAGGTTTAAAGGTTGATCTGTTGGGTTGGGTTTAATAACAATGTTCTATGGTTTCTTTTAAAAAATTTATATCTTTCAATTTTTTTCTTTTAATTGAATCATTTTTGGATTTTTTATCAATTTTATCCTACAATATTTGGTTGATTTTGAACTGGTATTCATAACTTGTTTTGACTTACTTTTTATGAAGTTATCACAATCTTAAAATAATCCTAACATTTGGTTGGTGTTCAATTTTATAAACTTCTATTTTTGTTATCGTATTATTAAGTAAAAAAAAGTTGTTAAACTAGTGGTATCCATGATTCGGGTTGCAAGTTTTACTAGTTAAGTTGTAAAGCCCGAGTCAATCAAATATGTCACCATCTAAATATTAAAAACAAATCATCTTGAAATTTTTTTAAAGTCAAACCACACTTTTTATGGATCATCCGAGTTATCTTTAAACATGTCAAGTTGACTGAGTTACGTCAAGGCAACTCTCACACAACTTAATGAAACTCGAGCTAGGTAGGGAGTCAAGTCAAGAGTTTTTAAAGTTGACTCACTAGGTTGGATTTATTAACAATTCCAAAAAATTCCTCGTAACCTAGATAATTTTTTTAGTATAAATAATTTTTTATCTAACTAACAATATAGCGTGAGCAAAAAAAAAACTAGTGAACCACTAAAAAATAAAAATGCAAGTTATCTTTACATCTATATAAGTTCACTTTTCACCTCTCTTTTTTTTCATTTATTAATTGCATGCCCTTCACCGAAATAAGATTTTGGATAACACAACAAGCACTACCATAGCATGGCGCTGTCAAAATCTAGTGTTATACTAGTTATGTGACCCATGCTCCTCCACAGATCGGATATTTTCTTTCCTACAAAAAAATTATATATGCAGATTTTTTCCAACACATTTCTGTAGTTTAAAAAATTTGAGTTCAAATAAAAAATTTCATGCGTACATGTAATCAAATAAATCGAGAACTATGTGTGTCAATAAATAAATAAAAATTCATTAACGATATCTAAAAACAAAACTTGAAAATCGAGCGACAAGTACACATCAAAATATTTAATCTCGAAAGACGAGACACATACCCGGTAGTGTTTGCTAAATGTTTTTATTAAAATATCTTTTTTATTTAAGCAAAAAATAATAGAAATAGAGACACAAATTAAATTGATCAAATAAAATAAAATAGAAAAGAAAAACATCATGCAAGACTACACATATTTTATTTTTAAAAATATAGTTCATTCATACAAAAGATAAAAAAATAAATTATAGATGAATCAGAAAAACTCTTTAAATTTAAATGCATACCTAAAAAATAATTGTTATTTACAACAGGTTCTCCAAGCAAAGCGAAATAGAGAAGAGCTACTAATTTAAACATAAATTAAAAAAATAACATACCATAAAAAAATCATTAATTTGAATAAATAATTGGACAAAAAAGCAAAGGCTAGGTACGTTGGGCCTGTATGATCAGACCAAGAAGGCCTGTGTGATTATGCCCTTAATTTTTTGTGGCTGAGAAATTAGGGTTTGAGTTTTTTTCATCCAAAAACTCATTTTCAACCTATTTTTTACCTAAAACATCATAGAAACCGTAATAAACCTATATATGGCCTTGAAAACAACCCAAAAAACTGAAATCAACCCGAATTCAAAAATCAACCCAAGCTCAGATATGTTTTCTCACAAACTTTAAAGCTAAAAAAACACTTAATATGAACTCCCCTCATTAAATAAAACCATTTGACATAAATATCATCCATTTTGATGGCCTACATCAGTGTTAACGATACTTTTCTCTTTCTACCGCCGGAATCCAGCGACCCCTCTATCTCCTTTCTCAACCAAGGACTAAAAAATAACAAAAATAAATTTTTTGCACTAAAATTAAATTGGAAAAATATTGAGGTACTGAAATTATATAATTTTTGAGATTTTTAAATTACAAGGACCAAAGTGCATCTTTTGCGAAACTTATGGCATGTCACCCATGTTTAGCTCATTTTTCATTTCAATCCCTCTTCTTTCAATCTCACCTTTTCATAAGAAATCAAAATCAATTAGTTTTCAATTAAGACCAAATCACCAAAAACATAAAATTTTACACAACCCATCCACGGTAATGTGTGAGATGATGAATGGTGGAGCCATACTCGATGAAAAAACCACCACTTTTAGAGTAATACTTAATTATAAAATTATTTTGGATCTACAATTGTTATCTTTTTTATTTTATTTTATTGCATTTTGTTGCTAATATTAAAAATTATAATTCAAAAAACTAAAAGAGTTAGAAGTTTTACTGTCTATGTAGATAGAGCCCTATTGATTGCTACAATATATCCACAATACTTGTTAACTATTCATGAGGCTAAAAAATATTTGGTTTCATCTTTTGAATTTTATATATTTAACCTTTTTAGTTGCTGGTTTTAATATTTTGATTCTAAAACTTTATTTTCTTCTCTTTTCAATTCTCGTGTATTGAGTGAGAGAAAATAATTAAAAATAAAGAGAAGAGTGAAAGGTTTTGGTTGATTATATAATGGTCATACAAAAATATCAATCTTTATGTCAATTGATTGATTTTAAATAATGGAGTTTTATTGAGATGATTTGAGCTTTTAATTATTCCTAAAAATGTAGATCGGAACACTTAGAATTTAATTTAATTTTAAGTTTTGAGACTGATTGGAGGGTATTTTAGATTGTTGATATTTCTATAGTTTTTTGTGTTTTTTAGGTAAAAATAGATTGAAATTCAGTTTTTAGAGTCTAAATTACTCGGACCCTAATTTTCTAGCAACCTATTGTAGTGGGCAACATATCATCTTTTTATTTAAAAAAGAAAAACCTCAAGTGAACAATATTGTCTGTTTTAGTTTAAATAATCATGTACAAGAATAATATGCAAATATTTTTATAAGAAAATCCAAAAGCGTTTGGTGAGAATAAAATGTTTAATCTTTTTATTAAAAATTATATATATTTTTATTTCGAATTAAGTATTCTTTTATTTTCGCATATAGTAAAATAAATGAAGATATATATAAGAAGTAAGTTTTAACTAGGAAAACTTTTGAAAAATATTCATAGAAAAAACAATATGACCGACACAATCGCGTCTTCACAGTTTCTAGAGAGAGAAAATTCATGTCAAAATCGCGTTGTTTTCTACTTATGAAAATAATTTGACTTTATATACAAGATTTTAAAATTAAATAACACTCGTAGTGTGACGCGAAAATCAAGCTAATTACTGACTATTACAGCTAGAATTGATACTTATAATTTAATCTTTAAAGACGTGTAACTACAATGCAATCAAGCAAGAAATGATTGGACACGAAGACATTCAAATGGATAGGAAGAATATAAAAAAATATCGACGCTGTCCTACTCTCAATTTCGGACAAGACACGTTTCTTTCTGGTCAGAAACCAGTTGTCAAGACATGATTGGACACGAGCCCTATACTTATTATTATTTATTATTATTAATATTGGTGTTTGGGTGGTCTTACACGTACCTCGACTAATTATACGGATCTTGAAGTTAATGATTATATAAATCTCCAGTGGTCCTGAAATTTATGGGTCTCGAATTGATGACTTTTATGAAACAAATCTAAAACTTAATCTGTTGAGTTTTACCCCTTAGAATTCCCTGTATTTATTTTTGGTATTGTTAATATATTGTTAGTATGAGAGAGTGGGGGGGAGAGTGACAACTCGTTTTTTTTTCTTTTTTCTTTTTCAATCTTCAATGTTTTATTTGAAATCATATACTGCCACTTGTCTCCTTCTTTAGTTCTATGGATAGAGTGGGGGAGGATTTTGTGTAAATTTTTAATAGTTAAAGGTTGTTTGAGTTGGTTTTTTTTAGGGTGGAGTTGCAACTGTTGTGTTGTCAATCAGCCTGAACGGACTATATGGTGTTGTAGAGAAATGTCAGATAATTATTTGTGTGCAATTTTTATCAACTTTGGTGAAGATTAGGGGCATTAAATGCACCTACAAAATAGTCTCCCTTGGCTATCGTTTCAAAGAAAATTAAAGGAGAAGATGAACGGCAATCAAAACAACATCGTTTTTGTAAAGTTTGTTTTGGTCCTTCGATTTTTGATTTATCTCATCTACTCCTCTAATTGGCTTCAAACTTTAAAGTTTATGCAATTTGGTCCCTGTAAAAGCTTCAATTATAGACCCAGATTTCAGCGTTGTTTTTATTGTGGTCCTTGGTCTCAATTTCTTTAATTTAGCCTCTAATTGATAATTAAACTTTTATTTTCTTCAATTTCACCCATGATTTCAATCAATTAGGTCCTTATAGTTGGGCACTCTTTTCAGATTGGTCATTTGCTGCGAATTTCTTCAATTTAACCCCTAATTGACTCTAAAACTTTGATTTTCTTGCGATTTTACCTCTCAATTTCAATCAATTAACTTGGTAAAAATTAAACTTGTTCTCTAAAATTTTAATATTCTCAATTAAGCTCAAATTAGGCTCTCAAACTTAATTTGTCACCAATTAAGCCTCTCATAAAATTAATTTGACCCATTTAAAGTATAATTAAGTCTTGCATCTAA
>Ga0325403_1004899_pt1 | contig 12529 bp, 8 predicted proteins | sample PopdelMetagenome_19_FD_205665 | JGI IMG/M metagenome (GOLD analysis project Ga0325403, IMG submission 205665) | Populus deltoides microbial communities from Bellville, Georgia, United States - Xylem-PdKOR-R4 | ecosystem: Host-associated > Plants > Phyllosphere > Stem > Wood/Secondary xylem...
ATGATTTTCTTTGGATTTTCAGCAATTTCCTTAAAGTAATCTTGACAAACTTATAAAGCAACGGTAGTTCTTCAAAAATCGCCCCAGGCAAATGGCTATTTTATTATTGAATTAGATAGATTTGAATTTTTCAAATAAGAGTATTTCATATTTTATATAAAAATATTCACAAACTAATCTAAAATATAAAAACACATTAAAAACAATTAAAACTGTAACGACATTCTTGTGACAATCTTAAAATACAAAAGATAAATTAAGCTAATTCTCTAATATGATAATAACGGCAGTTAACTCGAAACACAATACGTCACCGAACGAACTGTCATTCCAGAACTTTCTCCGAAACAAGATAAATAAATAAATAAATAAATAAATAAATAGATTCCATAAATTACAGGTCACTACCAGCTTTCACTAACCAAGCAGGCTCTAATAAACTAGAGGAAGTCCGACCGTCTCAGGCTCTCAGCTGAACTCAAAAAAGAAAAGACAGAGAGAGAGATATAAAAACAAATGAGCGTCTCCTTTCTCCTCCTCCGCAAGAGTAATTAGCAGAGAGAAGATCTGCTCAGAACTACTCTAAACACACCAAAAAAAAGAAAAGAGAAGAAATCTTCAATCTCTTTCCTTCTCTTCTATTTTTCAGAAACCAAACAGAGATCAATCGATTAAAACAAAGATGCCTTCCCGTAGAAGAACTCTCTTGAAGGTCATCATCCTCGGAGACAGCGGGTCAGTCACCTTACCTACCCCTCCCTCTATTGCTAGTTCGATTTTGAATTCTAGGGTTTGCCTAGGCGGATCTTTCCAGATCCTAAATTTCTTTCTGATTTGTAGAATTGTTTATCTATTTGGTTGAATTATACGTTTTTCTAGTACCGAGATTTTTCTCAATTTCTCAGGCTTTGATCTGTAGTTTGGATTTAGATTAACTTTGAATGCCTCTGCCTATGTTTGTTTGCTTTGATTGATTTCAATGAAGTAATAGAATTTGTTCGCGATGTGCAGGGTAGGAAAGACCTCTTTGATGAATCAGTATCCTTTTGACCTGGTTGTTATCTCACTAGTAATTGTTTTAGTATATAAAAAAAATCTGTATTGCATGCTATACTGCGAGATGTATCCTGTTTTGGTGTTGTTTTTCTTGACGTAATGCTTTTAGATATGTAAACAAGAAGTTTAGCAATCAATACAAGGCGACAATTGGAGCTGATTTCTTGACCAAGGAAGTTCAGTTTGAAGATAGGCTCTTCACTTTACAGGTTGGTAGTGCTAGTAGCCTAAGCGCCTTGTTATTTCATTGATGTGACTCCAATTTTAGTAATGTAGTAAAATTGTGTATGCTTTTGGGAGTTCATAGATGCTTTTTTGACGTGTATACTTTTGGGAACTGAAAGAATTTGACTGACATTGCAAAACTCTGTTCATATCATTACGGCGTGTCGAGTTGGAATGGATTTCTGACTCACGTTGTTACTTTGTAAGAGCAAAACGAAAATGAATTGAATTGAATTGAATAGAAGTCTCCATATTATCCCTAATAGAATACATGTAAAAGAAAATCAGTAAGTAGTTTCCTTGGAACTTATTGTGTCTTTGTAAAAGCTCACGAGTTTTGATGTCAATTTGTTTCACACTATCCAATTATATCAACTGGACTAAAATGAACTTGAGTAATTGTATTCCTTCCCATTTATTGGATTCCAGATGGGGTCTAAGTTGGTCACTGTTCCTGCCACTTCATGGGAGAAGCTTTCCACATTGATTGCTGTGTGCATTCCGTGTCCTATGGCGTTAGGTTGGCAATCTACCTGTGCCAATACTTGATTATTGTATATCCTGTGCAACTTGATTCCATGTGTTATTACAGAAACAAAAAATTCTCTTGCTTGCCAATCATGCCATTGGATTCTTAGTCAACCCTCCTGTGTGTCTCAAACTCTTAGAGTGTTTTGTTGGATTGCTGCACCCAAACATTTAGCAAATCCTTTTATTTTGGCAGATCTGGGATACTGCTGGGCAGGAAAGATTCCAAAGCCTCGGTGTTGCTTTCTATCGTGGTGCTGATTGTTGTGTTCTTGTATATGATGTCAATTCGATGAAATCTTTTGATAACCTTAATAATTGGAGGGAAGAATTCCTCATTCAGGTATCGCTCTATTTATTTTCAATCTTGCAGAAAAGCATATCTATCAAAATCTGTGATTTTATTTTGAAGCTGATCCACGATGATGATTTGAGAAAAAATTTGCAGGCAAGCCCTTCAGACCCAGAGAATTTCCCATTTGTTGTTCTTGGAAACAAGGTCGACGTGGATGGTGGAAATAGCAGAGTGGTATGTATCTTGAATGCGTCACACAACACTCCCCCCTTTACCTATTCCTTTCTGTGTAGATAAACATCTGCTTCTTGTGAATTCCAGGTTTCAGAGAAAAAGGCACGGGCATGGTGTGCCTCGAAAGGGAATATCCCTTACTTTGAAACCTCTGCCAAGGAAGGCATTAATGTTGAGGAAGCTTTCCAATGCATAGCAAAGAATGCCCTGAAGAGTGGGGAAGAGGAAGAGATGTAAGTCAGAAAGATAAGCATATCTATTTTCACAACTCACCCTTTATTTCTGCTTTCAGTGAATACATTGACTGGTCTGATAAATTTCTCACATCAGAATCTGAGCTTGCCATTAAAGTACAGTACAGTACAGTACTTATTTTGGACTGCAATTAGCTAGTAAAGATTGCTGAATATCTGATCCGATGATCTTTTTAAAGCAATTAATTTGGACTTGTTAACAGTTACCTCATTTTAAAAAAAAAATCTGTTCGTTATTTTATTAACTTTCCTAAAACACTGAATGGTGCTTGTTATCTTTTTTAACAACGCTAACAGATACTAATGGCACTCTCCTTGTTTTTGTGTTTCCCGTGCAAATTGTGGCATGAAGATACTTGCCAGATACCATTGATGTTGGAACCAGCAGTCAACCTAGGTCAACTGGATGTGAGTGCTGAACTATAGCCTGATTCTTCGGCAGCAATAAATCATCTTTTATAGTGCTACAAACAATTGGGCTGTTTTGAGCCCTTCCAATCGTTGTGTACGAGGCTAGACTGTAAATTAAGTGTTTGTGGGAAAAAATTGTTCCGTAGTGCTGGATATGGCGCCCTAGTGTAAAAACTGCTGGATTTGTTCATGCTGTGTTTGATTTTTTTGTAGGCGCGCGCCGCGCCATTTGTTCTTGTTATTATTTACATCATGCTGTTACCTTTTCTTTCAATCAAGAAATTTGTTTGAGAACTTCAAATATTAAAGTTAATCCACATAACTACTGCAAGGCTCATCTATCAATTGAAATTGCTATACTGCACTGCCTTAGGCCGTGACTGTGTTTTGTTAATGAAGATTTCATCGACGCAGTGCATAGATAAGTTAGGCACAGATATTCATCCTTGCGCCTGTGAAAGTAGACTGGGTCCCAGGTTGTCCTGTGAACTGTTAAGCTAGACATTACAAATTTACAGAGCAGCTTCGAGGCAGAGGCTTCTAGACCATATTGAACAGAAGTGCATATCACGTCAGAGCATCTGCATCAATTTGTGAATCCAAATATCCTTTTTCTTACATCTGACAGCCTGCATTTTGGAGCAGTAAGAGGTCATACAGGCCAATACAAACTATTAACACTAGCTATATGTCTAATATTTAGAAGATACTAGAATGCAACCATCAGCAAAATTTCAAGGTACAAGTTATTATTCTCTCCATTCTCACATAATTCTGAGTCGAATGGATCCAATGATCTTGCAATACACCGTTGAGTTGCTAGTAAAGCTCCATCCCCACATTTTTTTTAATACACTGACAATAGTGGCTTCTAAGGAGTAGATTGTAAAAGACACCAGCCCTTTTTTTTTCCCGTTCCAGGAGACTGCTGAGTGCAACATACCATCTAATATAGACACATGTCGCACGATAATGATCCTGCAGCAGGAGATAAAAAGCGCCCTCAGGACCTACAAAAAATGAACTGCATAACAGATGGAAAAGAGTGTTAGAGCTTAGTCGAGTCTCTACACTGCTAAGACGCAGAGGATACAGAAGTAGGAAAAATTGTGGGCAGATAGCATCATGTCAGTGGAAGGATATAAGAGCAAATATAAAGAGCATCAGATCTGCTTATCCACTGGTTATTTATTTTTAGATGGCTTGGGACATGTAAGCAAAGATGGAAATGTGACAGGATATCAAATGCAATAAAGTGAGTCAGAAATACCAGAAAAGGGCACTCACTTGGTAAAACTAGCCATAACTGACCGGTGTATAAAAATCAATGCAGCTCTATTCACAAACATTCCAAGGAACGACTACTTTGTCCCAACTGAAGAAAGTTTTTCCTGACCAGAAGGTCGAATTGAATTTCCTGCTGTAGTTGTTGTGGACACTAATGTGCCAGGGGTAGGAGCCAATGCACCCATTGGTCTTGATATCGGTGGCCTTTGGGCAGTCATGCTCATCGGAGGCCTCGGAAATGCATTTGCAAAGTTCATTGCAATTCTGCTGGCAGGTAATGACGGTGGCACTGCTCTAGATGAAGGTGGTAAACCAAGTCGGGATGCGATTATCTGAGCTCGTTCTTGGTAAAGTCTCTGCCTTGACCTGTCCAGTTGCTCCCTCATCCTCATTATTACACTATCCATTTCATTAAAGAAGGCTAGCTTCATTTCCAACTTATGTAACTGCACATATGGAACCATCCACAAGGTCATACTTCTATGGAAAATCATAGATAACAGCGTAGAATGCCTACTGGGCTGTAAAAATACCTGCTTCTCTATCAATGAGGCAGCAAGTTGTCGGATTTGGTCCTCTTCCTGGTTTGCGAGAAGTTTTGCCTTCACTGCTGCTGCTGATAGGGCCGAAACTGCAGCACGCTTTATTTTATCAATTTTATTGTCATCTTTAATCACTTCACTGTCAAGCTTCTCTTTCTTACTATCTTTGGGACCCTCTTCTGCAAAGAACAGACAAATTAAGAAGATACAATCATAGAGGAAAAATCTCCCAGCCAAAATATCAAATTAACCATTGCAAAACAGAAGAACCATGGTGTCAAAATTCTCCCACCAAATTTCAATTAGACCTCCTCCAATTCTCAATTCAAGTGCACATGATTCAAAAGAATGATATACAAGTTTTGGTATGCACCCAGATTAATTTGCAAAATTCATGAATTCATCCAGGAAAAGCTTTGAGAAGACATTATGTGGTTAGACTGTTTTCTTATTTCTCTTTCTTTTTAACCACAACCACTGTGACACAATCACACTTTCTCAGAACATAAAATGCCCACTGAACTCCATCCCACCCATTTATTTTTGACTCCATCCAAGATCCCTCTTGAATATACATATTGTTTTCCCCAAATCTGAAACACAGAGACATAGATACACGTGCGCATGCACGTACACACAGAGATAGAGAGAGGACCTGAAGTGACTCCACTTTCAACCTTCAGATCCTGAGGCTTCACTTCTGAAGGCTGTGAAGATAACATGTCTACATCTGCTGTTGACTCTGTAGGCTGAGAGTGGTCTCCTGCATTTGATTTTGCTGGTTGCTGTGACCCATCCTTGTCTGCAGGCAGAGAATCTGACACCATGTCTACATCCTTTGATGCATCACCAGCTTGAGAGTGTTCATCAACTGACATTGATGCAACTGATTGAGAAGGCTCATTCTTTTCTGATGACTTCAAATCAGACACCATATCCACATCCTTAGCCACCTCTGTAAGCTGAGAATGCTCTTCGGCTGATGATACTTCCAGTGTTTCCTTCAAGGAACTTGGTGGACACGCTGAATTGGGTGGTATCCCATCCAATTCCTTTACAATACTAGGTGTGTGGTCCTTCGGTAACTCTGAATTGCTAGATTCCTTTGATCTACAAGGTTCAACTTCCTCGTGAGAGACAGCTGTCTCTGCTTCATTTACAGCATTTACTTTCTCTGGGGAGTCACCCTTTGATGAATCCAGTGGTTTCTTCTCTTCTGGAACAGAGTCTCCAACTTTCTTGTCTCTGTGATCATCTGACAGGTCTCTATCACCTAAACCTGAGGTAGGGCTATTCTCCTTCTGGTTTTTTTCCTCTTGCTTGTCCTTTTGAGCATCATGATCAGCCATTTCAGTAGCAACACTGCAAATCTCTTACTCGCATAAGACACATAACCCATAAATTGGAAAGAAAATTAAGTTCTAGTTAAGGTTTACATACCAATCACTGCCAGATGGTTTCTTTCTCTCCTCTGGTGGATCTTCCAAAAGAAAGCAATGCCTTGCTGCCAGCTGCATGCCAGGATAGTTGCTAGACAAGGATTTCAAAGAAGAGCGGGCTGAAGCAGTAGCAACATTAGGTCCCACCAATCTTGCCAGAAATGATGCCTATAGATGAAAGGAACCATAATTTGAAATATATTAGCTGCATTTTGTAATGAGTTATTGCATACAAGGTCTTAAGCCTCAAGGTCAATCCTTTTTTTTATTATTTGCAACATGAAAACTTTATGTGAATGGAGGGAATGATACTACTGATTGCCAATCAAATGCAGGTAGAAGATGACTATGAATGAACCGGAACATGAACCTACAGAGTGGTCATGGTAGATGTACCTGCTAGGTGTAAAAGAGTTGCCACGTTTTCACTTACATATATATTTTTTGTTATTTAGAAGCATGCTACAGAAACTTATCAGGTTTCCTTGCATGTTCATCAAGATAATTCACTTTTAAGTGTGGGAAGCACTTGTGTTTTCATCATTAATACTGGTATCAATATTCATTTATAGTGGGCACATTTCTAGATGCATCCTGAGAAACATCATAGTTTTCAGCAGGCTAACATTCAACTTACCAAAGCCATGACAGGATTTCCAACTTCAGAAAATGAAAGTCGGTTTTCAGGTGTTGGTGAATAGCCAACAGCTTCAAATGCTTCTGTAAGAGCTCTGAGTGCAACATTTTCACCCATTTCTTCACTAACCTTCACTCCACTGGCATCTTCTGATTTGGAAATTTCCAGACCATTAATCACCTCACTGCTTTTCTCATTTTCTGTACTTTCCTGACTACCTTTTACTTCACTTGTATCTTCTGGTTTTGAAGCTTCCCTTGGAGGAGTCAGGGGTTGATCTTCACTAGCACCTGTTTTACTCTCACTTGTATCAAGGACATCTTTAGGGCCAGATGTCTCATCAACGGTTGCATCAGCATCTACTGTTACTTTGGAAGTGCCATTCATATCATTGATGACATCAAAAAAGGCATCCTCAATTGGCATTTGAACAAAGTGCAATATACATTGAGCTTTTGTTTTTGTGGCAACATGTTCCGCAATCTCATTCCAGTTTTCTTTATAAAGTTCCAGTGCTTCAAGGAGAAGTAGAGTCTCCTGATCTGTCCACTTTCCACCACTTGCACCAGCAGCCTCAGCAGGCTCCATGAGAATAAAATCAGACGCGGACATGTTTGAGCCAAACTTTCCATTATTAAAGCAATCAGCGCATAAATCATAATCTGCCTGTCCAATAGGAACATAGTTAGATAGAATGCAATATATAGCGGGTTGGGGGATCAGGAGAAACTTAAATTCAGCAAGCGTTTGTAGCCCCATTCCATGTACCATATTGCTATACTGTAAAAAACTAATATTTGGCACATGCTTGTATCCTATCTTATGTGCCAACAATCCGAGCTACTGACTTAAAGAAATTCCATACTTCACAGACAATTGAATGCAAGTGGTGCAGAATTAAAACCAACAAATCCAAGTGAAGAACCAACCTGCTTCTGGCAATGGTAGCGCTTGCGAGAGCAATCAGCTGAACAAGAATTGCAGTGGTACTCAACAGATGGCCCCTCAAGCTTAGCCAACTCTTCAGCAATTGCCGACTCAGGAAACAATCTAGATGATGTAGTTGGAGCTGCGAGGTTAGGTTTAGGAACAATAGATGGACATGGTTGAATGGCTTCAAAGCAAAACAACTTTTCAAGAGATGAATCTTTCTTTGCCGCTTCATCACCATCAGCATTGGGAGCAGAATCGAATTGTAATGGATGAAAGTTAATCAATCCCCAATAATCTAAGAACTCTAGCACCTCTTGCCTTGCATCTAAGTCTGAAACTTCAAGTTCTGACAAATCTTTCACTTCAATAAGAGTGTTTGGATTAGAATTAAATTTTTTCATGATCCAATTACGTATCTCTAAATAGGTATCCGGTGTCCGGCTTTGGGACTTCCCATTAAAGAATGAAGGCAGTAAACGCTCCTCAAGCGGGTGAATTTTTGTCCATGAAAACCAACCTGTAATCCAAAAGGGAGGAAACCAAAACTCATTGTCTGCCTCTAATAAACAATTTCCCCACTTGACTTATCACAAGAATTTAAAATTTTCACATAAAACAAAACACATAATTTCTTACATTCTCACTTCATGAACGGCAGTACAAAATGCACACAACTTGACCTAAAAAAACTTTGAAATTCAAGATTTCTCAAAATTGCAGCTAATACACGCACCAAAACCTAAAACTTTTCGCACTTTCTCAGCAACTAAACTTAAATTAACCAACTTGCCCAGAAAACATACAAAAACTTGAACTTCCACTACTTACCACAATGACTAGGCACAATATGAGCATTAGAATCACGAGATCTAATAACCTCAAACTCTGCTTCAATTTCTGTTTGCAATTCCTCCACCTTACTCCTCCTCTCCTCCTCCACCAAGGCCGCAGCATCCGGAACCGCCGTAGCTACTTTCTGCTCGACCTTCACGCCCGCTGAAAGCGCCGAAGAAGCCAAAATGTTAGGGATTTGTCTCGCTCTAGTAAAAGGACCGTTATGGTTCGAGAGATTAGAGATCGCAGCTTTCTCGCGAGTGAGCCGTTTCGATGGTAAAGGTGAAGAGAAAAAATTTGAGAGTGAATTCGCTTTTCTTTTGTGCCCTCCAGGTCGGCGCCTTGAAGGTCCAGGCTCAGCTGACGCCGGCGAGTCAGCGTGGCTCCCCGCCGGTTTCTCTTCCATTTTTGATTGATTTGGAGGGTTTTTTGAGTTACGAAGTGAAGGAGATGTGATCCATCTCAGTGGATTGTTATGGGCAAAGAGGAATTTTCATTTCCAGGTACTAGTGAAGCGTTTTTAAATATTTTGAATAGAAATCATATTGATTCCTAAAGTTTTAACATTTAGTCAATTCAGTCCTATTTCTTTGTTTTTTTTTATTAATTTTGAACCTTTGGTTTTCAATTTATAATGGACTGACCCCTTTTAAGCTGCCACGTTTAGAAATATAACTAGTTATGGTACTCGTTTTTTTTTTCTTTTGTTATGTGTTAGGTATTTTTATTTTTTATAAAATAATTATATATATAGAATTTTTCAAAGTATTTCTGTAATTTAAAAAGTTTTATGTTCAAATAAAAATTTATATACATACATGTAATTAAATAAATCAAAAATTGTATATACAAATAAATAAATAAAAAGTTATTAACGATACCTAAAAATAAAACTTTAAAAATTAAAATATGGATATAGATTAAGATATTTAATATCGAAAGATAAGATATTTATTCGGTTATATTTACTAAATTTGTTTATTAAAATAATTTTTTATTTGAGCAAACGATAATAGAAATAAATACACAAATTAAATTGATTAAATAAAACAAAAGGAAAAAAATCATGTAAGGATGCACATATTAGAAATATTATCTGAACATATTTTTTTATTTTCAATAATAAATTTTATCTATACAAAAAAAATTTTATATATGAATCAGAAAAACTCTTTAAATTTAAATACATAACTAAAAACTAATCATTATTTAAAAGAGTATCAAACAAAATAAAAAGAAGAATATGTGCCAATTTAAATATAAATTAAAAACATTTAGAGAAAAATCATTAAAAAATTGTTCATTTTAATTAAAAAAATAAAAAAATAATAATCAAAGATTAGGCTAGTCAGCTTGTTCTATTGTTTTAGAGCCCACGTGCGAGCCTGCCCTGGCAGGTCCATGTGAGTGGGTCCTTGATTTTTTTTTTGTTTGCAATTAGGATAGATTCCACCTCAAATATTTTTTTTTAAAAAATAAATGATATGTCATCTGATTTGTTTAGATTCCAATTATTATGGTGTCAAATAAATTAAGACTTAAGTTTTTCTTATCTAAAAACTTGTTTTTCAATCAATTTTTAACCTAAAATGTATATAAAACATTTTAGGAGTAATAAACCAATTTATAATTTTAAAAAATTATCTAAAAATCTAAAATCAATCTAAATTAAAAAATTAATTAGAGTTCAGATAAAATTTAAAGATATAAAAATATTTAATATAAATTTCTGTTATCTAAATTAAAAAATTAATTAGAGTTCAGGTTAGTTGGTTATTGAGCTTTCATTCTAGGCTTCAATTTCACTATTGTAGATAATAAGTTCTTGCACTGACGGGCCGCGTCCAACATAAACTCAGAAAAGACATGATATAAAATATTGCCTGTAACACATATTCATGAATTAACAGAATACATGAAATTTTTTCGAATCAATGGTGGCAAGGATTCCCATCTGCCAGCCCAGCCCAGCCCAGCCCACCACCACTACAGTAAAATAAAGATTTTACACTCTTTACAGCATCTAGATTCGTGACTTCCTTGTTTCTCTGAACTGGCAACTTTCCAGGATGTGGAGGTTCATATCATCAATCACTAGTTGACATCCAACAAAAGAATTACCAAGGCTGCAAATTCTACAACTGCTTCTCTGAAAGGGAAATAATTCTTCTTGTATTGCTCTCCTCCACAGATCAGAACATGGAGCCTTGGAAGCTGTCGAGTACGGGTTGGTACTCCAGCATTCGGACATAGCTATTGCTGCGATGTAATAAATGGTTTACCAAATATAAATGACCTTTGGTATGACCTTTGGTATTTAGTGTTTCTAACGAACGTGCATTTCCACCTTCCGAACACGGGGAATTGTTGGAACCGAAATTCTGCAGAAACAGAGCAGTCTCCTTTCGCTTTCAAAGAAAGCACGGTAGCAGTCGACGCCTTAAAAATGTTTCTTAAAATGGCTCACATCTTCTATGTATTGAGAGATTTGAAACATTAGAAAAGGTTTGATAAGAAACACGTTAAAACGGGGAAATTCTCATAAACTTCTTACAGTAATATTACATGAAGAAAAAACATCTTACGTTGCTTAATTAAACACGCTAGCTCGCTTATAAGCCCCTAATTAAGGGAAACATTTATTTAAGCATGTCACAAACCATAGCGGGCTTAGCTAAAATCACTTCTGCTCCATCGTAATTAAGAGACCTTGAGCATATCAACTAGCAACTTTGTCTCGCTAATTAGTTGCTATAAGCTGTAACACTTGGTCTTGGTTCAAATTCATCCGAAAACGATTTTTTTCCTTTAAGCCCGACACCATCATCATAAACTGACACGTTAGGTCTTGGTTCGAAGTCCCCCGGAAAAGATTTTTCTCCTTTAAGAGCAGCGTCGTCGTGGTAAACGGACACATTAGGCCTCGGCTCAAGATCCTCAGCAAAGGATCTCTCTCCTTTAACGACACCATCATTGTAATAGAACATCTGAGAGTTTGGGTGGAAATCTTTCGAGAATGTAGCAGTAGGCTGTGGGCCAAAATCCTTGACAAAATTATTCTTTTCATTGGACTCGGTTGTGTCGCAATCAGCTTTCTCATTGGAGACTGATGACAACGTGGTTGTGCGAATAAGAACTTGTACTGCTTCTGGCATGGGCTGATCTTTCATGACAGCTCTCCACTACTCTCCAGTGTCTTTTCTAGCACCGATAACGTCAGCAAACTGCTAAATCAGAGAATTTTTAAAAAAATATTAAAACATTATATTATAAGATTTTGATAGATAAAAGGACAGTACTGCATGCATGTGGTGCAAAAAAACAAAACAAAACAAAATCATACCGAAAAGAGTGAGAGAAGAACGAAGAAAGCGAAGGAGGATTTCATGTTTTCTTCCCAAATTAAACAGATCCTTCTAAAATTGTTTGATTGTATGGAGGTCGCTTGCATTCTTATTATATATAGGCAAAGAACAAGAAGAGAAAGGGAAAATATAAATAAGAAGGCTCGTGATTAATATATGGTCACTAATGATTCACGTTTTTCTTTTCCTTTCTTTTGTTTTCATGAAAAAGCTGGTTAGAACTTGTCCATATAAGAAAGAGACACTCTGTGCCATGGGATCTGTAAAAAGATTGTAGCGAAAGATGATTGGTTACGATATGCCCCTCAGGATATCTTCTTCAATTATTAACAATCTTTATTTCCTTGCACACAATCCTAGTTATATTTTTACTTCCCAAGCTTTACGCTTATATTCATACTTAAAATACACAAAGTTTAGTCATATTTGCTTATATTAATACTCATTTGGCATTTCAAAGATTCTGAAAATCCTCATCTTTTTAATTTT
>Ga0325403_1004900_pt1 | contig 12527 bp, 3 predicted proteins | sample PopdelMetagenome_19_FD_205665 | JGI IMG/M metagenome (GOLD analysis project Ga0325403, IMG submission 205665) | Populus deltoides microbial communities from Bellville, Georgia, United States - Xylem-PdKOR-R4 | ecosystem: Host-associated > Plants > Phyllosphere > Stem > Wood/Secondary xylem...
ACAATCTGCTTCTCTAGCAGGGCTCCTGCAAACAATGTCAAGATGCAGATGCATGGAGATTAGATTTTGCTTTTATATAAATATTCAAGGCAATAGTACAATAACTACTTTCATTTCAATCACCACACACCAACAAAGAACTTCAGAAGCAACCATGTTCCACATTAGCAACATAAAGCCATATTGAAGGGAAATCACACCCATAGCAAACTTAAAAGGGAAGAGCAGCAACAGCAGCAGCAAGGCAAATTCACTTGTCTTTTCAAGAAAAGTAAAGTATCGGGAGGAAACAATACATACAAAAGGCCACCAAATTTGATGCATATCTCAACTTTAATTACAGTAATTACAGTAATTACCCAGCACTGGACAAGCATGTCTCCATGATTAAGATGACCACACAACCTTCCAATGCAAGCATCAATACACAACATATTTTTCCGCATCAGAACAGGGGTGAAACATATTTAGGCACATACAGAGATTGTACATCAATATATTAAAACAATCCAAAAAAATAAAAATAATAAATTGAAAAAAACAAAATTTAAAATTTTGAAAACCTTTATTTTGACTGCAATTCCAAATAGGGGCTTTAATATTTTAATTGTTGGTAAATGAGCAAGTTTCAAGCAATTCCATCATAACAATATATATTACCAAATTCTTCTAGCTAGTATTTGTATCCATGCTAGAAAAACCATTTTTAATATATTAATTAACGCTTATATGATAATATTAATTATTCTCATTTATGCATTATGTTCATAAATAGATATAATTATCTTTGTTTTGCACCATCGTGTTTAAATAGAAACAATATCGAGCTAGCTGGATATTCTTCATGGATATATATATATATATATATATATATATATATATATATATATATATATTATATCTTCAAATTAAGATGTTTGATTCAATTCTTATCTTATCCGCATTTTAAATAATTTATTTATCAGCTGCTCAAACTTATTTCAGAATACATTTATTCCAGCACCTTGATACTTATATACTACTTTTTTTTTAAATTAATTATATATATATATATATATATATATTGTTAAAAGAAAAATTCATGAATGATTTCATGCAAAACTATTTCAAGAAGACTTTATCCGTCACAATTAATTTAATCACTTTATTTAGAGAAAAAAAAATCAATATTTATAAGATGCAATGTATATTTATATAGTTTTCATTCATAGTAACTATTAAATCCTCTTGGCAAATTGTCTTCCAAGAAAAGTGAAAGTGGTTACCATTTGACCCTACTTTCTTTCAAAACGTGTGTGAGTGCGTGCGTGTAAGGAATATTCAACATTTTACCTGCCAATCTTACATAAATATATAAAGGTTTATTGTTTAGTTTTTTTGACTAGTCTATGGTACGTTCTGCATTAGATAAGAATATTCGGGTCAAAGAAAAATAATAATAATTATTATTATTAAATCTAATTTAAAGCATCGATCTTAAAATTACTCTATTCAATTCGTAAAACTTAATTGACTTGAATAATTTAAAATAATTTTATGATGAAATTTGACTAACCTAATTAATTGATAAAATAATATAAAAAAAAATTGAAAAAAAAAATAAAATTGATAAGAAAAAAAATATATTAACCTAATTTCTTGTTTAGCTAGAATTTAAAATTAAATTGTATAAGTTGCTCCAATATGATCTAATTAATTTCATTAGGAATACTAATAAAAACTTGAAAATAAAATTAAAAAATAAATAAATACCAGAACCGGAAAAGAAAAAGAAACTTAACTTTGTCAATTTTTAGTACAGTAGGCAATTCATTTTTTACATGGTTGATAAAGAGGGTGATTAACATGTTTTTTTAAATAATTTTTAAAAGTATTTTTTATTTGAAAAAAATTAAATTAATTTTTTATATATAATTTTTGATGATTATAATATATAAGTACCCAGAATAAAAAAAATATATTTAAAAAAAAAACATTTTACACACCGAAATCTAAAACACCCGCATAGTATCGGTAATTTTAATAAGAGACGGCTGTTCCTAACCAGCACCCCATGAATATCTAGAGAATCCCTTACAAACACGTGAACAGTGCGCCTAATTGAAGTTAGACAGTCGTTGGAGAGTTTTCTCGGAGGAGACCCCACAAGTTTTAGTGCACCGACCACTCCAGTCATCATCAGCCTGCACAGTGCACGCCTCGGAATAATTTCAGAAATTGATAACAATGGCAGGATATTTTTTATTTGAAAATGTGTTTCTTAAAACATCATGTGCCTGGTAGCAGAGCATCTATATATATTCACCCGCTTCTAGCTGTTATAACATTCTTCTCAGAAAAAGAAAAGTGTATTAATATTATATTATTCACTCTATCTCTTTCTCAGATCCATCCATTAACAGATCAGTTGAGACTTGTGAGAGAACAAGCAAGAATAATGGCTGAAAATAGAACTGGGACCTCTCTGTTCTCTCCTTGCAAGATGGGCAAGTTCAGCCTCTCTCACAGGTCAGTAATTCTCGTTTTCTCTCTACTCTCAACCGCCCGCCTCAGCAGTTGCCATTTATGGACAAGCTGGAGTTTGGAAAACGAGGATCCTTATCAACTTTGCTATGCCTTACCTGGTATATGAAGCACAAAACAAATGAGCCTTCTATTCTTATCTTTTTTGTCCTTGGACAGGGTGGTGCTGGCTCCCATGACAAGATGTAGGGCGTTGAATGGGATTCCAGGAGATGCGCTCGCGGAGTACTACGCGCAGAGGTCAACTCCTGGCGGACTTCTCATCACCGAAGGAGCTCTGATCTCCCCGACTGCTCCTGGGTAATTTCCGTGATTTTATTTTTATTCTTACCTTTCTCATCTTTGCACTCCCAAAAAACAAAACACGCGCTCTAATTGGGGTTCTAGTCTAGTCTAGGATGGTAATGTTATCGTGGGTGCCGTGCAACTGCAGTGCTTGTTGGGCCTAGCGATAGCATTACCTAAACTTTCCTTTTTTAAAACCTGACTGGCTTTCTCTGTTCAAATGACGGGGACTCGCCTGGACTGGCCTGGCCTGGCTGCTAATGTTTGGACTTAGACCCGGTCATGTTTGATGTCTTCTTAGGTGTTGACTTGTGAAGAGTTTTTTTTTTTTCTTTTTCTTTCTTTTTCTTTTTCATAGTCTTCCCCGCGTGGAATAATACAGTGAAGACCGAAAGGGAAAACTGGGGTGCCAAGCCCTCCATGTATCATGACAATGGCTCTGAAAATAGCGCTTTTACTCTCAAAAGCGTGTTATTATGAAAAAAAGATCATAACCAACCAACTTTCTTGCTGTTGATTCTACATATGGTTTTCCTCGTCTACTTTTGATTTTTGATGAATATTGGGTGATAATCTTTCTTTCGCGAGGAGGTGACCGATTTCTTAAAGAATCCTTGTAAATCATAGATCAATCAAGGTGCTTTCAGCAATCTTTCTCCAATAGAATGACATTGTTTTGTACACGTTGGATTAAAAGCAATAGGCATCTGCATACCTCTCTGAGCAACAGGATGAGACTTGTGTACACGTGAAGATGGGCGACACTCGGACTGCATTTTATAGTCATTGTTGCTTAAACTAGTTCTTTATGTGTAAGGGCTCCTCGCTAGCATATAGTTGTCGGAAATGCATATCCGGCAATGTTTTTTCTTCTTCTTTTAATTTGGTATAAACAAAAATGCTAAGCATTAAAAGAAGACAGCAATAAATTTTTTTTTTAAAAAAATACACATGAATTATTGGATTAATGGGACCCACCATTAGAAATGCTTTCTCACGTATCACATTGCATTGTTTATGGCGTGCATCTTTTGTAGAATCTTTCTGATGTCTTTAATGGTGGGGACCAGGTTTCCTCATGTGCCTGGAATTTACTCAGAAGCACAGGTGGAGGCATGGAAGAAGGTGGTGGATGCAGTTCATGCCAAAGGGAGCGTCATATTCTGTCAACTGTGGCACGTTGGCCGTGCATCTCATCAAGGTAAATTTGCTTCCTTTATTATGAAACTTGAAATCAACCTGCTATCATTTTCTTTCTCCTAGCATTTGCCTTGCACTATTTCTTACTGTTGTTGGCTAAAATTATCATCATTGAATCACTAGTTATTTGCATTTTTTAATTGGGGTAATACATCAGTTTATCAACCTGGGGGGGTTCCACCAATTTCATCGACAAACAAGCCCATCTCGAACAGATGGAGAACTCTCATGCCAGATGGTACCTACGGCATATACCCAGCACCTCGAGCCTTGAAAACCTCTGAAATACTAGAGTTGGTGGAACATTATAGCCAGGCAGCCTTGAATGCCATTCGAGCAGGTCAGTATAAATATCACATTTGTTTGTTTCATTTCAATGCTTTGGAGCTTTTTTCATTTCAGCTTTGGAGCGTTTTTTCATTTCATCGGGCATAATTACATGTTAGAGGAAATGGAGGAAGTTTCACTGAGATTTTTGCTTAAACGGTGACCATGATGCCTCCCTGTGATGGGAATTCTAGTTATGATTTAAATTTGCAGGAACATGGCAACACTTGGCATGAACTATAATTTTCTACTTTTGGCATCTAAAAATAACTTAATCCTTGAAAAAGTTCCATTACTCACGAGTCATGATTATCTAATGTTTCATCAAGGGAATAGAAAACAACGGTGGATCTCTGTGCAACTTTCTAGTGTTTCAATGGTGGTCTGTGGGTGGATTTGTTAAGACTTATCTCACCTAGGGATGCTGGGATCATGCATGGAATGAAATTTGTAGTGTCATCTGAAACCGGATGGCTTTACTGCTATAGTGACTGGCTTTTTGAAATAGCAGGTTTTATTGATTCAAGTTTTGGGTTCGTAATTGATTAGATAATCAGCTTAGACTGTTACTCTAGCTCGCAAAACAAAGAAACAGGCGCTTCTTAAGCACACCTGGTTACCATGTGATTATATCAATGACATTAAAATTACTAGACAACGTAATGAAAATATGATATGCAGGTTTTGATGGAGTTGAGATCCACGGGGCGCATGGTTACCTCATTGATCAATTCTTAAAGAATGGAATCAATGACAGAGTAGATGAGTATGGTGGATCAATAGAAAACCGGTGCCGATTCATGATGCAGGTGATTCAGGCAGTAGTTTCAGCTGTTGGAGCAGAACGAGTAGCTTTCCGAATGTCGCCAGCAATTGATCACCTTGATGCCACAGACTCCGATCCACTCAACTTAGGCCTTTCAGTGATTGAGAGGATTAACAAGCTCCAGCTGCAGGTGGGCTCAAAACTCACCTATCTGCATGTCACTCAGCCACGCTACACAGCTTCAGGCCAAAAAGAGTCACGCAGAACTGGTAGCGAAGATGAAGAGGCCCAAATGATTAGGACTTGGAGAAGGGCATATCAGGGTACTTTCATGTGCAGTGGCGGGTACACCAGGGAGCTTGGGATACAAGCTGTAACTGAAGGTGATGCTGATTTGATATCATATGGTAGACTTTTTATCTCAAACCCAGATTTAGTCTTGAGATTGAAGCTTAATGCACCACTGAATAAGTATATCAGGAAAACGTTCTACACCCAGGATCCTGTTGTTGGGTACACAGATTACCCTTTCCTAAGCAAAGCAAATGGAGTCCAGGTGCCACTGTCACGCCTCTGAAAGGGAATTATTGGTATTCTTGGAGGCCGACAATTGTTGATTATCTTGGTCGAGAGTTTGTGTCTACAGAACATGATCATCTTCGCTAAAGAAGTTGATCAGTTTAATGTAATAATTGGAACTCATTTGTGTACAAATTTGAATTCCTCGTCAAGTTATCCACCCGATCATTTCTAAAAGATGATCTATAAAACAAAAACAAATGTAAGGTTTAGGGTATGTCTGGAATTGTAATAATAATGGCGGTGGAAAGTGTTTTTGATTTATCAACGTATTAAAAAAAAATTATTATTTTTAAAAAATTATTTTTGATATTAACAAATTAAAACTATCTGAATATATATATATATATATATATATATATATATATAAAATTCATTTTAAGTAAAAAAAAGGTTCAAATTTTTTAGAAATAGGTGTTTCAAACACTCTAAATATTTTTCATTAGCATTCTTTTTTATTTTGAGAAGTTTCAAATTAAGGGTTTTTTTAAAAAATATATATTTATAATGAAAAATTTATAATGTCTCTGAAGGGGATTTAACCTTTGGTATGCTTTTGTTATCATGTCAGGTCCAGTTGCAAAATAAAATAATTAAAAATTTATATATATATATTAACATGAATATTAAGGTCAGTTTATACTCAATTTAAATATTTTTCTTATTAGACGGTGTGAAATAAAAGTGGCTCACAAATTGTCTGTGAGGCTACCTTCTTAAGAGATTATGTTTAAATACAAAATAACAATGTTAGAAAAGATTGTATCTTTTATAAACCCGATTTATATAATAGCTGGAATAAACTACATTGCTTGAATTTATTTATTTTTGTAATAAAATAAAATACAAAATAAAAACCGTAAGAAATTTAATATCTTGTGAAGGTATGTTTTCTTAAATCGAGAGTTTTTATTTTTTTGAGAAAATATCTATTTTTATATGAGTATTTCTTTATCTAGAAAGAGTGTTCACAAAGTTAAATTCTTATTGTTTATTACTTTTTACTGGATGATTATCTGTGCTCTGTTGCAGGTGATATTAAATTTTTTTAGCATAAAAAGTACTTATTTTTAGTAAAATAAAAATAAATAAATTAAATTATATAAAGATTAACTTGATATGGCCTTATTGACTTAACAGATTTAAAGGCAACTGAAATGACCAATAAAAATATATTTTGTCATAAAAATCAAGTTAACATCTCTTTTTTAAAAATATTAAAACGACAACATATTAGATCAACTTGGATTAATTTGGATTAACTTGTGAAATCCACTATCCACGTCATAAGACTCTGATAATCCTATAAAAATAATTTTTTTTTTATAAAACTCAATTTTCAATCAACCCAATAATGAAAGATAAAATTTAACTAAAAAAATGAGTCAATCGAGTCAACTTGGTTAACTTGTCAAACATGCATCATAAAACTTGGAGAAAATTGAAACAAATTATAAAACTCAATTATCAATCAATCCAATGTTAAAGGGTGAAATTAAAAAAAATCAACTAAAAAAATAACACAAAAAAACACCCGAGTCAACCAACCAAACTTGTGACCCGAGTCATAAGACCAAGATAATTTTATAAAATACAAGCCGAAACAAATTATGAAACCTAACACTCAATCATCCTAATATTAAAGGATGAAAAAAATAAACTAAAAAGAAAAAAAAAACTCGAGTCAACCAGACTAGCCTACAAATCGAGTCATAAAACTACAATAAATTCACAGAAAAGAAATAAAAAAAATATAAATATCCCTAGATACCTTAATTTTGAAGAGATTAAATTAAAAATAATCTAATAAAAAAAAGTAGTGAGACATGCTTCCTCGAATGTTTGTCAATCTAATTTTTGGCTTATCGATGACAACACGAAAACCAAGGATGCATATCAATGTATTGAGAGCTCAAGGAAAAAGCAATTTTAAAAGGTGAGACATCGATGAGCTGGCATGTTCGAATCTGCATCATGCAAAATTGAATTTTCTCTTGGCCCCGTTTGTTTGCTGGAAAATAGTGTTTTTTTAGAAAGTGAATTCCGAGAAAAGTGAATTTTGAAAAAGTATTTTCTGATATTTGGTAGTGTAATGGAAAATAAGTTGGAAAACATTTTCCAGTGTTTGGTTATGTCATGGAAAATGAGCTAGAAAATAACTTATTAATGTTTTATTTTTCTCAAGTTTATTAAAATAATGAGGAACAAATCTTACAAGTTAAAAAGTTGAATGAGAATGAAATTGAAAAAAATAGAATTTCATAAATTATCTCAAATAAAATAAGTAATAATCAAAATAATAGAGATCAAATCTAAAAAATTAAAAAAATAAAAGGTGAATAGATTAAAATAATAATAATTAATATTTCATAAATTATTTCAAATAAAATAAGTAATAATCAAAAGAATAAGGACCAAATTTGATAGATAAAAAATTTCAATAAAAAAATGATAAGGAAAAAGCAAATAGCAATTATAAAAATAAGGACCAAAATTAATATAAAAATTAAATTTTAAGAGATGAAATTGAAAAATAAATATACAAAACAAATTATATATAGCAATCAAAAGTTTGAGGATTAAATTTGATATAATCAGCAAATAATGACATTTCTAAATTTTTCACAACTTCCGGAAAGTGTTTTCCACCCAAATTTTCCAGGAAAACACTTTCCTGAAAATCAAGCCAAATTTTCCTTTGACTGGAAAGTGTTTTTCATTGACCAACTTTTCTAATGGCAAACAAACACAGGAAAGTTTGGAAAGTGATTTCCCGGAAAACAAACACAGCCAAAGGGAAAACACTTTCCTGGAAACTAAACCAAATTTTTCTTTGACTGGAAAGTGTTTTTCGTTGACCGGAAAGCGTTTTTCGTTGATCAGAAAGTGTTTCCGTTGACTGGAAAGTGTTCTCCGTTGATCGGAAAGTGTTTTCCGTTGACCAACTTTCCTAATGACAAACAAACACAGGAAAGTTTGGAAAGTGGTTTCCCGGAAAGTGAATTCCGGGAAACAAACATGGCCTTGGATTTTCTTTCTGTAGACACATGTCATGACAAGACGGCCTCTTGAAAATAGACTTTTTCTCCATGTCATTTGTGAATTTGGCAAGTCTTTATCTTATTATCTCAAGAAAGAAACATTCAATACATTTGCATCAAAACCTTAATTCATCAAACTATAGTGAATAACTTATGCGTTTTTGTTTCATCACTCCCATTTTATTATCATGCCAGCATAGCAATTTTGATCTTTTTATTACTATAGTCAATTGATTTATTACACGTAACATTAATTTTATTCGTGTAAAACATATTTATTATGAATAAAGGTTTTTTTCATCTTTAATATTTGATTAATAAATTTAGAGTAAAGATAAAGTCCATGGAACAAAAATATTTTGCATAGAAAATTATAAAGTTGTTATAATTATGATATTTATATTGCATTAAAACATTGCTCCTAAATATTCCTAGTCAATGTTATATTAAGATTTGATATTAATTAGAGTTGTTGAAATCAATACATATTATGTTTTTTTCTTTATTAAAAAAAGCACCTGCTCTCATCAAATGAGATTTGAGAGATACTTAGAACCAATATACAAGTGTTTTTTAGATAACATATACATTAAACTAGCCTACAAGAGAATTTCATATGAAGAGATTATCTATATCTCTAGAAAGGCTTGAGTGATAGTTATGTAAGTGTTCCTTAGACTTAAGATCACCAAGTTATCTTATATGGGGGAGTGTTATGCTTTGATCATGACCACACATTGTCCTAATCAAAAGTAAGAAACGAGCAAATATTGGGTATCACATAAACTATACGAAGATATTTGAATAATCAACAGAAGATTATTACCCTTGGTGAATTAAGAAAAATATTTCATATGTTCTCAAATAGTATTAATTTAGAAATCATTGATTAAGGTGAAATAATATTTGAAAAGAGTTTTAAATATTATTCAAAAAATCAATTACTATAGTGTTGTGAACTAAAATGATTTAACAAAGCAGATATACTCTATGTTATAGTGTCTAAATTAAAACATTTTTTATGAGGATAATAGTTACACTGAAAAATTGATCACTGAAATGTTAATTCAAACAACTTAAGATTTTCTTATTATTTGAGGGATCATGATAGATTGTTAGGTATTGTATTTGATCTTCAAATATAAGTCAATCAATTATTGATTTGATAATAAATTAAATTATTTAATATTATTTTATTTAGGGTTATGATTTATATTTGAGCCAACTTATTAGAGAACCTATTGGGTCACATACATAAGAATCAATGGTCATAAATTAAAATGAGATGATTAATAAAGTGTGACTTGATTGTAAATAAATTTTAGAAATTGAGAACTAGAATGTAATTAATATAGGGATTACAATTCTAGACCTAAAAAATATCAAGTAAGGACTTCATTGAATAAATTTATAAAATTAGCCTAAAATAATATATATGATATTATTTAAATGGCAAATTGATATTTTGATACTTTTAGGGTTTTTAAATTTTTCCTCTTATTTTTTAAGAGTACAGTACACTACATAAACATCTAAAAATTAAAAAGAAAAGAAAAGAATAAGCTAACATTCAAAGGTATATCAATCTCTCTCTCTCTCTCCTCTAAAATAGTTTAGGATATTTCTCACTGGTGGTTCGTGTGTGTTATCGTTAAAGGCCAGATATTTGTATAGTTTGTGGTTTGCGATAACCTAACCTTGAAGGAAGTATTCAAAGCTAAAAAAAATATCTGATCTTTAGGTAATCTTTATATAAATCCTAAACAACTCTAGATTTGTCTAATGTGATCATTGAGACTTTTAAAAAAAATTTAAATTCATTATTTTTATTATATATATATGTTTTGAAAAACTCAACACTTTTAAAAATAGATTTTTTTTTCTAGTGATACAGGTTGGGAAGTTGTATGTTACAAAAGGTTTCAAACGCATCTTCAACAATATATGTAGAACGTCTACATGTCTTGGTTTATTGTTTTTGTTTCCATCATTTCATTTTCTACACATTGACGTACTTTTCAATCCATTTTTCTATATAAAATAGTTGAGATCTTTTCAAAATGACAGATTTAAACACCCATTTTCAATTTGAATAACCAATTTTCTTTCAGGTCAATCCTCTCAGAAGTGGAGACCACTGTTCTTGAACCTCACCAGTAACATGATGCAGGGATGAGTTCACTTAATGGTGTTGAAGATGCAAGGCCAACGACAACCAAAAAAATATATATATCATTAAAAGAATGCATGAAATAAAATTCACCAGTAATATTTCTCTTTCTCCAATGCTCTTTTTTTTTCATCTTTTAAAAAAAAATTATCCTTGAGCTTTTTTATTAAATCCTTTTGTGATTCGATTCCATGAAATAAAATTTAAAATTATATTAGAAAGATAAATTAAAAGAAAGAGCATCATAATATAAAATACAAAAATACGAAAGTCCTTTACAAAGTTTTTAGAGTTTTGATTTTGGTTCAAAAGTTTATTTTATAATATTGGGTCCTTGAATTTGAGATGATAAAGAGAAACTCATTGAAAATAATGAAGTAAAGAAAATTATTGGTTGACCATATTTTGACCAATAAAAAAAAAGATTTTTGTGTAAATGGACTCCTCTTCTCAAGAGGAGTTCAATTAAGGTGATTTTTTCTTTTAAACATGGCATGAAAAGTATATTGTATTCATTTAATTTTTAATTCAGTTAATTTTTATTATAGTGATTGTAGAGTGTTTCAGGGTTGTTAATTGATTTTTAGAGATTTGTATCGTAGTTTAAAGGTGTTTTCAAGTAAAAATAAGCTAAAAATTAAGTTTTTACCGTTAAAAAAACATTGACCTTAATTTTTCAATCATTTAATGATAGGTCGCTTGCCGTAATAGGCAACTTGTTACCTACCTTTGAAAAAAAAAAAACATACAGGAATGAATAGTCTGTCATCTACTCTTGAGAAAAAAATAAAAAGGTGTCGGCCTAGGTTTCTTGGCACCTGGGCTTTGTTATTAGGGCAAAGTGTGTGGGCTTGGCCCATCAACACCTAACCTTTTTGTTTTTTGTTTTTCTATATATTTTCATTAATTTTTTATTTAAATATTGATTTATATCCTTTCTTATTGTTTAAACAAATTGAATCAACTTTGTTTGTTAGATGGTGATGGATTTCTTTTTATTTTTGTAGTTGTATTATACTTTGAAGAGATTCATTTGATTTGTTTTGAATTTTTTTCTCTTACATTTTATATGAATTAGCTATATTTGTATGAATTTTGTATAAAAACAAAAATCATTTGTTTTTAATAATAATAACTAGCTATTAAAATAAAATTAATGAAAAATATTTTTCAAGCTAAAAACAAGTTGATATTACCACTACAATGACTTGTTGCCCACCTTAAAAAATAAAATAAAATATAGGAATACATGAGCTATGTCCGCTCTGAAAGAACAAAAAAAATAATAGCAAGCCTGGGTGTCTTGGCCCATGCAAAAAGCCTATGTGTATGAACTAAAGTTGTCAATTTTGTTTTGGTAGATATTTTGTTTTTTCAATTGGAATAGAAAGTTTCACTTTCGGGGTGTTTCGACAAACCGTTTCGGGGTTGTACTGTTCATATATATAGACATTGTGTTTGTATTGCATAATTTATAATTAATTTATCTTGAATTTGAATTATGTTTATTGTATGTATGTATGTATATATATATATATATATATATATATATATATATATATATATATATATAAAAAAAAAAAAAAAAAAAAAAAAAAAAAATATAAAAAAAATATAAAAAAAAAAATATAAACAA
>Ga0325403_1004902_pt1 | contig 12527 bp, 12 predicted proteins | sample PopdelMetagenome_19_FD_205665 | JGI IMG/M metagenome (GOLD analysis project Ga0325403, IMG submission 205665) | Populus deltoides microbial communities from Bellville, Georgia, United States - Xylem-PdKOR-R4 | ecosystem: Host-associated > Plants > Phyllosphere > Stem > Wood/Secondary xylem...
ACGCGCCCATCGGCGCGTGCATCGCCTCCGACCGGCTGTTCGAGCCCTTCAGGACCGGGTCCACGTCCTTCGCCCACGGGTACACCTTCGGCGGGCACCCGGTCTCCGCGGCGGTGGCGATGGCCAACCTCGACGTCTTCGAGCGCGAGGGCCTCAACCAGCACGTGCGCGACAACGCCCCGGTCTTCCGCGCGGCGCTCGACCGCCTGCGCGACCTGCCGATCGTCGGCGACGTGCGCGGCGCCGGGTTCTTCTACGGGATCGAGCTGGTCAAGGACAAGGCCACCCGGGAGACCTTCACCGGCCCCGAGGCGGAGCGCCTCCTGCGGGGGTTCCTCTCGAAGGCGCTGTTCGAGGCGGGCCTGTACTGCCGCGCCGACGACCGCGGCGACCCGGTGGTCCAGCTCTCGCCGCCGCTGACCGCGGGCCCGGAGGACTTCGACATGATCGAGGCGACCCTGCGCGACGTGCTGACCCGCGCCTGGCAGCTCCTCTGACCCGTCCGCCGGTGGCCGGTCGCCCGTGGCCACGGGCGATCGGCCACCCTGGGGGCGTGGAGCTGACCCCCGCGGCCCTGGTGTTCGTGACCGAGCGGCGCCTGGCGACCCTCACCACCCACCGCCCCGACGGCACCGCGCACGTCGTCCCCGTGGGGTTCACCTGGGACGCCGAGGCGGGCCTCGCCCGCATCACGGCGCGCTCCACCTCGCGCAAGGTCCGCAACGCCCGGCTCGCCGAGGAGCAGGGCGGCCGGGCGGTGCTGTGCTCCTTCGAGCGCGCGCAGTGGGTCACCCTCGAGGGCCCGGTCCGCGTGCGCGACGAGCCGCGGGTGGTCGCCGACGCCGTCGCCCGCTACGCGGTGCGCTACGAGCGCGAGCCGCGGGAGGACCCGCTGCGCGTGGTCGTCGAGATCGCCGTCGACCGGGTCATGAGCTCCTCGCACCTGCGCTGAGCCGGCGCGCGCGGCGGCGGCCGACCAGCGAGGTCACGACCAGCACGACGACCGCCAGCACGGCGCCGACGACGAAGCCCTGCGCCATCCCCCCGGTGAAGCCGCCGGCCGACCCCTGGGCGCGCACCACGCCGGCGCAGAAGGCGGCGCCCAGCACCAGCCACGCCACCACGCGGCCGCGCAGCGGCTTCACGCCGCGGACGTCCGCGCCGAGGACGCCGTGGGCCCTGGCGTACCCGAGCACCACCCACGACGCCGCCCCGGGGACGACGAACATGAGCAGCGCGTACGGCACCGCGGGCGCACCGCCGACCCACACCGAGACCACCGCGGCGGCGGGGAGCAGCCACAGCAGCAGCTGGAACCCGACGGCGCTGGCCTCGTTCCAGACGTCCCGCTGGTGCTCCTCCTCGTAGAACGGGCTGCCGAGGTCTCCCACGCGCCCGGCCGCCCTCAGGAACCACCCGTCACGCACCTGCTCGCTCATCGCTGCTCCCCTCCTGCCGCCGCACCGGCGACCGCTGCCTCGTCCTGCCCGAAGAGCTCCTCGACGCTGCGCCCCAGACGGGCCGCGAGCGCCAGGGCCAGGTAGACCGACGGGGCGTAGTCGCCCGCCTCGACGGCGACGACGGTCTGGCGCGTCACGCCCGCCGCCGCGGCGAGGTCGGCCTGGGTGATGCCCAGACCCGCCCGCGCGGCGCGGACCCCGTTGCTGCGGCCCTTCGCCGACGTCCTGCCCACCCCTCCAATGTCCAGTAGACCGGACACCATGTCAAGGGAACCAGACACGGGGTACCGCGCTGTCGCACCCCCGCGGCAGACTCGGCGCGTGCCCTCCGCACCGAAGCCGCCCCTGCCCGAGCTCGTCGTCCCCGACGCCACCGCGTGGGGCGCCTGGCTGGAGGAGCACGCCGCAGGGTCGTCGGGGGTCCGGCTCGTGCTCGCCAAGGGGGGAGCCACCGAGCCCACCTCGCTCGTCTACGAGCCGGCCGTGGTCGAGGCGCTGCGCCAGGGCTGGATCGACGGGCAGGTCACCGCTCGTGACGACGTGAGCTACGCGATCCGCATGACCCCGCGCCGGCCTCGGTCGAACTGGTCCGCGAAGAACGTCGAGCGGGTCGCGGCGCTCGAGGCCGCCGGGCTGATGCGGCCCCGCGGGGCGGCCGAGGTGGCGGCGGCCCGCGCCGACGGCCGCTGGGAGTCCGCCTACGCGGGGTCGGCCACGATCGAGGCGCCACCGGAGCTCACCGCTGCCCTGGCCGGCGACGCCGAGGCCGCAGCCGCCTACGAGGCCATGCCCCGGGGCGAGCGGTACTCCTGGCTCTACCGGATGCACACCGTCAAGAGGGCGCAGACCCGCGCCCGCCACGTCGCCGCCCTGCTCGAGCACCTGCGGACGCCGCCGTCCTGACGCGGCTCCCCGCCGCCGTCCTGCCGACGCCGCTCAGCGCGGGGTGCGCCGCCGCCGCAGCCGCCACCAGACCGCGCCCGCGGCCACGAGCACCAGGAGCGCCAGCACCGCGGCGCCCCACGGCGAGCCGGACAGGGCCGCCAGCGCCGCCGTCCAGGCCGCCCACCCGACGGTGGCGTAGATGGTGGCGTGCACGGCGCAGCCCAGCAGCATCGCCGCGGTGTACCGGCCGAAGGGCATGCGCAGGAGCCCGGCCGCCCCGTTCACGGCCGTCTTGGTGCCCGTGGCCAGGAACGACACCGGGACCGCGACCAGCCCCCACCGCTCGAGGGCCCGTGCACCGCGCCCCCGGGCGACCCCCTCGAGCCAGGACCCCGCACGGGCCACCCAGGCCGGCCGGGTGCGGCGCCGGTCGGCCGACCACGTCGCCACGACGCGCGCCAGCCAGTACGTGGCCTGGGTGCGCACGAGGACGACGGCGAAGAACACCGCGAAGAGCACCCAGAACGGGGCGCCCTCGGTCTGGGCCGGCACCCCAGCACGCTAGCCCCGGGCACCCGGGGCGCGGCCGGTGGCACCTGGGGCACACTCCCCCGGTGCCCCCGCCCGCCGCCGTCCCGCCGAGCCCGGCGCACGGCGCGCTGCGCTGCGACGACCTCGCCGCCGGCACCGCCGTGCTCTTCGCCGACGCCGCCCGTCCGGCGCGGAGCGTGGTGGAGGCGAGGGCGCTGGACGACGTCGTCCCCGCCCTGGAGCGGGTGCAGGCCGCCGTCGCGGCGGGCAGCTGGGCGGTGGGGTTCGTGGCCTACGAGGCCGCGCCGGCGCTCGACCCGGCGCTGGTGACCCGGGCCCCGGACCCCCGGGTGCCGCTCGTCTGGTTCGCGCTGACGGGAGCGCCCCGCACCGCGCCCGTCGTCCCGCCCGCCAGCGGCCCCCGGGGGTGGGCGGCGGGCGCGTGGACGGCGGACACCGACGAGGCCCAGCACGCGGCGGCCGTCACCGGGGTCCGCGAGCGCATCGCCCGGGGCGAGACGTACCAGGTCAACCTCACCCTGCGGCTGTCCGCGCCCTTCGACGGCGACGCGGGCGCGCTCTACGCCGACCTCGTGCACGGCCAGCGGGGCGCGCACAGCGCCCTGCTCGAGCTGGACGGCGGCACCGCGGTGGTCAGCGCGAGCCCGGAGGCGTTCTTCACCGTGGTGGCCGGGGACGGTGCCGAGGGGGGCTCGCGCGTGGTCACCCGCCCGATGAAGGGGACCGCGCCGCGCGGCCGCTCGGCCGCGGAGGACGCCGAGGCGCTGCGGCGCCTGGCGGGCAGCGCCAAGGAGCGCGCCGAGAACATCATGATCGTGGACCTGCTGCGCAACGACCTCCACCGCGTCTGCGTCCCCGGCTCGGTGGAGGTCACCGAGCTGCTCGCCGCCCAGACCTACCCGACGGTGCACCAGGTGGTCTCCACCGTCGAGGGGCGGGTGCGGCCGGGCACCAGCACGCTCGACCTGTTCCGCGCGCTGTTCCCGTGCGGCTCGGTGACGGGCGCCCCCAAGGCGTCGACGATGCGGGCCGTCGCCGAGCTGGAGCGCTCGCCGCGCGGGGTCTACTGCGGTGCCGCGGGCTGGCTGGCCCCTCCCGGCGAGCCGGTGACCGCGCGGTTCTCCGTGGCGATCCGCACCGCGGTCGTCACCACCGGCGGGGACGGGGAGAGGGGAGCGCGCACCGTCGAGTACGGCACCGGGAGCGGTGTGACCTGGGGCTCGCGGGCGGGTTCGGAGCACCGCGAGGTGCTGGCCAAGGCCGCTGTGCTCGGGCGTCGCGCGGAGCCCTCCGGCCTGCTGGAGACGCTGGCCCACGTGCCGGGCGGCCACCCGGGCGCCGGGCTGCGCGACGTCGAGCGGCACCTGGCCCGCCTGACCGCGTCCGCGGCGTTCTGCCGCCTCCGCGTCGACCCCGCCGAGGCGCGGGAGGCCCTCGAGCGCGCCGTCGCCGCCGCCGGTGGAGGGGCGCTCCGGGTGCGCCTCGAGCTCTCCCCCGCCGGGGAGGTCTCGGTGACGACGGCGCCGCTGCCCGCGGGCGCGCCGCCGACGTCGCCGGTGGTGCTCGCGGTGGACGCGACCCCCCGGGTGCGCAGCACCGACTGGTGGCCGCGGCACAAGACCACCCGCCGGGGCTGGATCGACGAGCTGCGGGCCGAGCACCGCGTGGGCGAGCCCGGTGGGCCGGGTGAGGTGGTGTGGACCAACGAGCGCGGTGAGGTCTGCGAGGCGAGCACCGCGAACCTCGCCGTGCGCCTCGACGGGCGCTGGTGGACGCCGCCGGTGGAGTGCGGGCTGCTGCCCGGGGTCCTGCGCGGGCGGATGCTCGACGCCGGTGAGCTGGAGCTGCGCGTGCTGCACGCCGCCGACCTGCGCCGCGCCGACGGTCTGGCCGTGCTCAGCTCGCTGCGGGGGTGGCGGCCCGCCGTCCTCGCCCGAGGGCGCCGCGGGTGAGCGCTACCGCTTGGCGGCCTTGGAGGTCTTCTTCTTCGTGGTGGCGGCCTTCTTCTTCGTCGTCGCCTTCTTCGTGGCGGGCTTCGCGGCGGGCTTCGCGGCGGGCTTCGCGGCGGCCTTCGCAGGTGCCTTCGCGGGCGGGGCGGCCTTGGTCACCGGGGCCTTCGCCGGCGGCGGCGTCCAGGCGCCGACGGGAGCGGTCCCGGGCACCACGCTGAGCCGCCCGTCGGCGGCGCGGGTGAGCGTGCCGATGCCCAGGCGGCGCGGCTGGCGGATGGCGTGGCCCACGCGGTCCTCGCCGAGGAAGTAGGTGGCGTAGGCGATCCGCAGGTCGCCTCTGGCGTCGAGGAAGGCCGCCGAGCCGCCGGGGCCCTGGGCGGTGCCGCTGCTGGACATGAGCGGCCTCTCGTCGGGGCGGGTGCACGGCCCGGTGGGCCCCTGCGGGCAGATGGCGTAGCCGGTCGCGTAGGCGCTGCGCCCGGCGGCGTCGGTCGTGCCCCAGTGGTTCGCCGAGTAGAAGAGGTACGTGGTGCCGCCGTAGGTGACCATCGAGGGGTTCTCGACGGTCGTCCCCTCCCAGCCGCCCTCGTGGGTGGCCAGCAGCTTCGTCCAGGGCGCCCCCGGCAGGGGCCTGCCGTCACCGCCGAGCTCGACCGACAGGATCGAGCTCGGGTGGCTGCGCACCTTGCCCAGCGCCTTCCACAGCAGGTAGCTCCTGCCGGTGGCGGGGTCGCGGTAGGCCGAGGGGTCGATGGAGCCGTCGGGGTCGGTCTCGACGGGCTGGCACTGGATCGGCCCGGTGGTGGTGTCGCGGAACGGGCCGAGCGGCGACGGGCCGCTGGCCACCGTCAGGCAGAAGCGCGTCGCTCCGACCCTCACCGCGGAGTACAGGTACCAGGTGGAGCCGATCTGGAAGACCTCCGGCGCCCAGTACTCGGTGCGCACCCACGGCCCGTCGGAGGTCTTGAGCCCCCACGACGCGGGCCGGACCAGGACGTCGTTGTTGTGGTACCTGTCGTGCTCCGACCACGGCGCCGTGCGGAACTCCTCGGGGACGGCGGGGTCGGAGGCCACCGAGTAGCCGGGGCGGCCGGGCGGACCGGCCTGGCTGTAGGTCGGACGGGCGCGCCAGGTGACGAGGTCGGTGCTGGTGAGCGCGGGCACGTAGCGGCCGGCGGTGTTGGTGGCGAAGGCGTAGTAGACGTCGCCCACGCGGGTCACGGTCGGGTCGGCGAAGTCGCCCTGCCAGACCTCGCCCGGAACCGTCCAGTTGCTCGTGATCTCGGGGGCGCGGGTCTCGGTGCCGTCGACGGCGGCGGCCGTGCCGGCGGGCAGCAGCACCAGGCCGCCGAGGAGCCCCGTGAGGGCGAGCGCCGCGGTCAGCAGCGAGCGGACGCGGGGGTTCTCAGGACGGGCCACCCCGGGGTCATCGGCGCGGACGGCCCGCAGCCGCAGCGAGCGCCCCCGAACGGGTCAGCGGGTCAGACGGAGACGGAGGCCATGACCTCGACGGCGCGGTCGATGAACGCGTCGACCTGGTGCTCGGCGTACCCGTGGTCGCCGCGGCGGGTGGTGAAGACGGCGCGGCGCAGGTCGTCGTGGCCCAGGCCGGGGTGGCCGTCGAGCCAGGCGCCGATGCGCTCGCAGAGCTCGTCGACCTCCTCGGGGTCGTACCCGGGCTGGCCGTGCTCGGCGCGGTCGAACCTGTCGCCGTCGGGGCGGTCCAGGCGGGGGCGGAGCGTGGCCGCGCGGGCCGACAGCTCGGCGTGCGCGCGGTCCGCGCCCAGGCGCCCCTTGGCGACCTCCTGCTCGCGGCGCAGGAAGGCGTCCTCCATGCGGTCGAGGGCGGCGTCGACCATCTGCACGTCGTAGCCGCGGCGCACCAGGTCGAAGCCGACCTCGCGCACGTCGCGGCTGCTGACGCCGCCGCGGGGCCCGCCGGTCTCGTAGGAGACGCGCGCCTGCGCGAAGAAGTCCTCGACCTGCTCGACGGCGTAGCCGCGCTTCCAACCGGCGGTGCGCGCGAAGGTGGGCCCCGGAGTCACTCCAGCATGGTGCCCGAGCGCGCCCTTCGAGCGCAGGAGAAACACGCGCCTCAGCGGACCCTGCTCACCCGGGGCTCGTCCCAGACCGGTTCGGGCGTCTCCCGGACGGTGCCGTCGGCGCCCACCACGAGGAACCTGTCGAAGCCGCGGGCGAACCACCGGTCGTGCGTGACGGCGACGACCGTGCCCTCGAAGCGCTCGAGCGCCGCCTCCAGCGCCTCGGCGGACTCCAGGTCGAGGTTGTCGGTGGGCTCGTCGAGGAGCAGCAGGGTCGCCCCGGACAGCTCCAGCAGCAGCACGCCGAAGCGGGCCCGCTGCCCGCCGGACAGCGTCGCGACGCGCTGCTCCGCGGCGTGCGCCAGGCCGTAGCGGTCCAGCGCCCGGGTGGCGGGCTCGCGGGGCAGGCCCGCGCGGTGGCCGTCGCCGCGGTGGAGGACGTCGAGCAGGGTGCGCTCGTCGCGCCCCGCCACAGCCCCGCCGGGTGCGGCGGAGTCCAGGGCCGTGGACTGGCGGAACCAGCCCGGCCTCACGCGCGACCCCAGCCGCGCCGTGCCGGTGTGCTCGACGGGCTCGGGGGGCGGCCCCTCCCCCACCGGCTCGTGCTCGGCCTCGGGGTGGGTGCCGCCCGCGGCGAGCAGGCGCAGCAGGTGGCTCTTGCCCGAACCGTTGGACCCGAGGACGGCGAGGCGGTCGCCCAGGTGCAGCTCCAGGTCGAAGGGGGCGACCAGGCCCGTCATCCCCAGCTGCTCGACGGTGACGGCGCGCTTGGCGGTGCGGCCGCCGTGCAGGCGCATGCCCAGCCGCTGCGGCACCGGAGCGGCGACCGGCGGGCCCGCCTCCTCGAAGCGCGCCAGCCGCGTCTGCGCCGCCTGGTAGCGGCTCGCGATGCCGTCGTTGAAGGTGGCCTTGGTCTTCAGGCTCAGCACCAGGGCCTTCAGGGCGGCGTGGTCCTCGTCCCAGCGGCGGCGCAGCTCCTCCAGGCGGGCGGTGCGGTCGGCGCGGGCGTCGGCGTAGCCGTCGAACCCGCCGCCGTGCACCCACATCCGCGCTCCGGCGGCCCCGGGCTCCAGCGTGGCCACCCGGGTGGCGGTGCGGGCGAGCAGCTCGCGGTCGTGGCTGACCAGCAGCACGGTGCGCCCGCTGGCCACGAGCGCCTCCTCGAGCCACCGCTTGCCCGGGACGTCGAGGGAGTTGTCGGGCTCGTCGAGCAGCAGCACGCCCTGGGGCCCTCGGAGCAACGACTCCAGCAGCAGCCGCTTGCGCTCACCGCCGGACAGCGTGGCCACGTCGCGCCAGCGGGCCCGCTCGTACCCGGTGCCGAGGGCGGCGTCGCACACGACGTCCCACGCGACCTCGGCCTCGTACCCGCCCGCGTCCCCCCAGCCGGCGATGGCCGTGGCGTAGCGCATCTGGGTGGGCTCGTCCTCGGCCTCCATCATCGCCAGCTCCGCCGCGTCGAGCTCGGCGGCGGCCGCCTGGAGCTGCGGCGGGGCGACGGACAGCAGCAGGTCGCGGACCTCCTTGGCGCCCGCGCCGGCGCTCTGCTGCATCACCTGCAGCCCGCCGCTGCGCACGACCGACCCGGCGTGCGGGGCGACCTCCCCGGTGATGATGCGCAGCAGGGTCGTCTTGCCGGTGCCGTTGGGGCCGATCAGCGCGGTGCGCTGGCCCTCCCCGGCGCGCAGGCTGACCTCGCGGAGCAGGGGGCGCCCGTCGGGGAGGTCGTAGGAGACGCCGTTGACCTCCAGGTGTGCCACGGACGTCGATCCTCCCCGACGCACGCCGTCGTCGTCACCCGGGTCCTCTCCCCCGCGCTGCGGACCGCACTCTCCGCGGAGAGTGCGCTTCTGACGAGGGCCAGGACCGCACTCTCCGCGGAGAGTGCGGTCCTGGCGGGGTCAGACGGCGGCGGTGCGCTGCTCGCCGGCACGCAGGTGCGCCGGGGTCCAGCCCAGCGCGGGGGCCACGTGCTCGGCGATCGTGGTGAGCAGCCGGGTGTTGTACTCCACACCCAGCATGTTCGGGACCGTCAGCAGCAGGGTGTCGGCCTCCTGCACGGCGACGTCGCGCGCGAGCTGCTCGGCGACGGCGTCGGGGTCACCGGCGTAGTGCTTGCCGAAGCGCGCGAGCCCGCCGTCGAGGTAGCCGACCTGGTCGTCGCTGCCGACGTCACCGCCGAAGTACGTCCGGTCCTCGTCGGTGGTGATGGGCATGACGCTGCGCGAGACGGACACCCGCGGGGTGCCCGACCAGCCGGCCTCGGCCCAGGCTGCGCGGAACCCGGCGATCTGCTCGGCCTGGAGCTGGTCGAACGGCACACCGGTGTCCTCGGTGAGCAGGGTCGAGCTCATGAGGTTCATGCCCTGCTGCCCCGCCCAGCGGGCGGTCGCCCGGGTGCCGGCGCCCCACCAGATCCGGTCTGCCAGGCCCGCGGACTGCGGCTGCACGGCCAGCAGGCCCTCGCGGCCGGTCATCCGGGAGTCCATGGGCGCCACCCCGGCGCCAGCGATGGCCGCGCGGAAGCGGCGGGTGTGCTCGCGGGCCAGGTCGGCGTCGGTGCTGCCCTCCGGCGCGACGTGCCCGAAGGCCTCCGCGCCGCGCAGGGCGGGCTCCGGCGACCCCCGGCTCACGCCGAGCTGCAGCCGGCCGCCGCTGATGAGGTCGGTCGAGGCGGCGAGCTCGGCCATCGCCAGCGGCTCCTCGTAGCGCATGTCGATGACGCCGGTGCCGAGCTCGATCCGCGAGGTGCGGGCACCCATCGCGGCGAGCAGCGGCCAGGGAGAGCTGAGCTGCGGGGCGAAGTGGTGCACGCGCACGTACGCGCCGTCGAGGCCGATCTGCTCCGCGGCGACGGCCAGCTCGACCGTCTGCAGCAGGGCGTCGGCACCGGTGCGCACCTGGGAGCCCCGGGCGGGACGCCAGTTGCCGAAGTTGAGGAACCCGATGTGCTTCACGATTCAACCAACCCGTGAGCACCCCGAGGTGTTCCCGGGCGGTCCGCTCAGACGGGCAGGACGGGGGCCGGGGCGGCCGGGGGCTGGCTGATGTCCGTGGCGGCGAGCTGTCCGCAGGCGCCGTCGATGTCGCGGCCGCGGGTGTCGCGCACCGTGGTCGGCACGCCGGCCGCGCGCAGGCGGCGGACGAACTCGTCCTCGACGCCCGGGTCGGAGGCCGTCCACCGCGAGCCGGGCGTCGGGTTCAGCGGGATCGGGTTGACGTGCACCCAGCCGCTCCCGCGCTTCGCCAGCTGCTCGCCGAGCAGCTCGGCGCGCCAGGCGTGGTCGTTCACATCGCGGATGAGGGCGTACTCGATGCTGACGCGCCGGCCCGTGGCGTCGAAGTACCGCTTGGCGCTGTCGAGCACGGCGGCGACGTTCCAACGGCTGTTCAGCGGCACCAGCTCGTCGCGGAGGGTGTCGTCGGGGGCGTGCAGGCTGAGCGCGAGCGTCACCGCGAGCCCCTCCCCCGCGAGCTTGTCGACGGCGGGGACGAGACCCACGGTCGACACCGTGACGCCTCGGGCCGACATGCCGAGGCCGTCGGGCGCGTCGTCGACCATCCGCCGGACCGCGCCGATGCACGCCTTGTAGTTGGCGAGCGCCTCGCCCATGCCCATGAAGACGATGTTGTTGACGCGCTCGCCCGTCGGCGCGAGGCGGCGGTTGGCCGCCGCGACCTGCTCGACCACCTCGGCGGCCGACAGGTTGCGCTGCAGGCCGCCCTGGCCGGTGGCGCAGAAGGGGCACGCCATGCCGCAGCCGGCCTGGCTGGAGACGCACAGGGTGACCCGCCCCGTGTAGCGCATCAGCACGCTCTCGATGCGGGCGCCGTCGAAGAGGCGCCACAGCGTCTTGACCGTGTCACCGCCGTCGGCCTCGAGCTCCTTGACCGGCGTCAGCAGCGGCGGGAGCAGCGCCTCACCGAGGCGGGAGCGCAGGTCTGCCGGGAGGTCGGTCATGGTCGACGCGTCGGACTCACCGCGGCCGAAGTAGTGCTGCGCCACCTGCTTCACGCGGAAGGCGGGCACCCCGAGCTCCGCGGCGGCGGTGACGCGGTCGGCCGGGGCGAGGTCGGCCAGGTGGCGCGGCGGCTTGGCCCGCCGGGGCGCGGCCAGCTGGAGGCCCGGACGGGCCGGCGCGGGCGGAGCAGCGGGAGCGGCGGGAGGCGTGGCAGCAGTCATGACGTGGTCCATGGTCCCACGCCCGCGGGCCTGCGTCACCGCACGAGCGGGCGCGCGGCTCAGCGCTCGGTCAGCGCACCAGGAGGTGCAGCAGCATCCAGGTCGTGGGGGCGACGAACAGCAGGGAGTCGAGGCGGTCGAGCACGCCGCCGTGGCCCGGGACCAGGGTGCCCATGTCCTTGATGCCCAGGTCGCGCTTGAGGATGGACTCCGACAGGTCGCCGAGCGTGGCCGCGGCGACCGCCGCCAGCCCGACCAGTGCCCCGGCCCACCACGTGCCGCCGAGCAGCAGGGTCACCGACGCCACCCCCGCCACCAGGCAGAGGACGGCGGAACCCCCGAGCCCCTCCCAGGACTTCTTGGGGCTGACCGTGGGGGCCAGGGGGTGGCGGCCGAAGAGCACGCCAGCGACGTAGCCGCCGACGTCGCTGCACACCGTCAGCAGCACGAAGACGACGACGCGCTGGGCGCCGTCGTCAGCGGCCAGCATCAGCACCGCGAAACCGGCGAGCAGCGGCAGCCAGCCGACCACGAGCACCGCCGAGGTCGCGTCGCGCACCAGCGCGACCCCGGGAGCGGCGGTGGCGTCCTCAGCGGACGAGGGCAGGTCGGGGACCTCCAGGGCGCGCCAGGCGACGGCGGCCAGCGCCGTCAGGCACACCCCGACCAGCAGCGCGTCCAGGCCGCCGACGTAGGTCGCCACCAGCGTGGCCGTCGACCCCGCGACCAGCGGGACCTGCGGCACCCTGCGGTGCCGGGTGGCCAGGGCGGTGGCCAGCTCGCGCACCGACAGGGCCACCGCCAGCGCCGCGACCGCGATGAAGACCTCCTTGACCAGGAGGACCGCCGCCAGGAAGCCGCCGCCCAGCACCACCCCCGCGAGGATGGCCTGGGGCAGGTCGCGGCCCGCCCGCCCGCCGCTCGGCGGGGCGGGCGCCGTCACCGCCGAGCCGGCGGCCGTGCCGTCAGCTGCACTGGGCGTCGCTGCTGCCACCCGGAGGACCCGCGGAGGCCCCTCACACCGTGAGGAGCTCCGCCTCCTTGTGCTTGAGCAGGTCGTCGATGACGTCGACGTGCCTGCGGGTGAGGGCGTCGAGCTCCTTCTCCGCGCGGGCGACCTCGTCCTCGCCGGCGTCGCCGTCCTTGACCACGCGGTCGAGCTCGTCCTTGGCCTTGCGGCGGACGCTGCGCACGGAGACGCGGGCGTCCTCGGCCTTGCTGCGGGCGATCTTGATGTAGTCGCGACGGCGCTCGTCGGTCAGCTGCGGCAGGATCACGCGGATCGCGACACCGTCGTTCGACGGGTTCACGTCGAGGTCGGACGCCCGCAGCGACCGCTCGATCGCGGGGATCGAGGTCTTGTCGTAGGGCGTGATGAGCACCGTGCGGGCCTCGGGCACGTTGAACGACGCGAGCTGCTGCAGGGGCGTCATGGCCCCGTAGTACTCGACGT
>Ga0325403_1004910_pt1 | contig 12520 bp, 11 predicted proteins | sample PopdelMetagenome_19_FD_205665 | JGI IMG/M metagenome (GOLD analysis project Ga0325403, IMG submission 205665) | Populus deltoides microbial communities from Bellville, Georgia, United States - Xylem-PdKOR-R4 | ecosystem: Host-associated > Plants > Phyllosphere > Stem > Wood/Secondary xylem...
TTCTTAATTTTTTTTACTGCCCCTTTAAGTCGTTTGTTGATTTAATTTAAATAAATAATGAAATGAATCGTCGTAATTTGGTGAGACTGAGATTTCTTTGCTTTGATCTTTCTCCTCTTTCTTTCTGTATATATTCCATAAAAAAAAAAAGAGGGAATATTATTCATTCCCAGTTCCTCCTTCCCATTCATTAATTACGTTGTAGACTAAAGAAAAGCTCTTCAATTTTTATTTTTTTTTGGATTTTAACACCAGCAAGCGAAACGATTTCAATTCCTGCCCTCCCTCCCTCCTCATCAAAGGCAAGGAGATGAAATCATTTAGGAAATTGAGAGGATTTGCTTCACTTCACAAACAAGCAGTACATAAAAACCCAAGGGATCTTCCCTCTTTCTCTCAATCACACGAGCTTGCTAAAGCCTCTCAGGTACTCTTCACTCCTCTCCCTCTCTCGTTCTTGCTTTGCCTTGATTTCGCAGCAACCAAACACGACTGCCGCTTCTTCTTACTTAAATAATTTACATTTTGTGTCGGTCAATTGCAACTTTTTGTTGTTGTTGTTGTTGTTGAATAGATAATTGAGGATTTTAAGCTTAATCTGATCTGATCAGAGTCTTTTGAGTTTGTTTGGATAAAAATAATAATAGTAGTAATAATTGTAATAAAGGGAAAGCATAAACAATGAAATGATTGGTTTGGTTAGTGAATAGATTATGCGTAATTACTTTAATAAACCATTATTTTAAGCTATATTAATGATCGAATGTTAGCTACTTTTTTCAGTGCTTTTGATCTCTTGGGATTCTGTTTCTGTTTCTTATAAAATTTGGTTGCTTTTTATTATTTTCAGGACATGAAAGATATGAAAGATTGCTATGATAGCTTACTTTCTGCTGCCGCTGGAACCGCCAATTGTGCCTTTGGTAATTCTCCTTTTTTTCTCGCGCTGTATTTTACTTGAATTCCTTGTATTCTTTTTCCATGGATACCACCGTCAATTCATAAGAAGGGGCATCGAGTTTGATATTCTTGTATCGGCCTGGGTATTTACAGTTTTACTAACACTATCATTTGATTGTTAGTCCACTAGTGCCATTCTCATTTCCCCTCAACAAATTGTCTTTTGCTTAAATAAATGAAGCGTAAAACTCGCATTCATTTACTAATTTTTTTTTCTTTTTCTGGGAGGGGGAACTTGAAGTGTGAAACTAATAATGATAATGTTTTGGTGGAAGTCCTTTAATGATAGTTGGTGGTTCAATCAGAACGAAGTGGCAGCCATATAGTCCCTTAAGAAATGAAGCTTGAAGTTTTTTAAGGCAATGTTATGCTATAAATTTGAAGAAGTCTCAGCTCCCAGTCATCAACTAACATCCAATGGCAACATTGCAAAAGCTAATTATTATGGTTCACAGAACAAAACATTTAGAAAGGAAAGGCTTAGTAGTTGCGATTAAAATATCTTATTAGCTTTGTTTTGCTGGCACTGGGTATGGAGTTATTTAGATCACATGAATCATGTTTTTAGCATGACGATTGCTCTGCAATGAGTGAGTTGGAGGTCTGTGGAGTACCCAATTTCATGAACAAACTTGGTACATAACAAATGGGCAAGAACTAAATTTTTGCATAACACTGGTGATACATAACATAACGGAAATCAGGCAGCCTTTATCATTACAAACCACTTCTGCGGCATTTTTTCATTTCACACCACCACAGCCTATTACATAACCACAAGAGCTATCATGCATATTCTGGCTGTTATGCTACAGAAAACCTCGGTTTTGCGGCCAATTTGTTTTTTGTTTTGTCATTGATAGTCTCCAACAACTCTTCACATTCACTATTAATTTTGTTCAATAATTTCACCAATATCAATCTTCACTCTTCAGATTCTGCATCTAAACTAAACATCCTAGTGATCATTTTAAGATCTAATCCAAATACCTCAACTCTCTTCCACATTTGATTTTGCAAATTATTTGTACAAATTAAGAATCAACAAGATTATGTAGCAGCATCTTATATTGCTTTTTTTTTTTTATATTAATTACTAAATGTATTTACTACAATGACCATTTGTTAAAATTATTAAAAATTATGTTGATTGCTTAACAAGTTTCTTAAATAAACCGTGACTGTTACGTAGTGATACCTGGGGGATGTTGTGACTCAAAATATTATCCAAAAGAAAGTCATCCCTAAGATTAAAACCTGTTTTGGAAGCTTAAGTTGCAATAGATTCCCACCAGATGAAACCATGAATGGCTACTGCTAAGTTATGCACATGTGGCACTTTCCAGCATTTTAGCTTGCTGTTGGCCTTTTGGTTTATAGACTCTGAGGATTTACTGAGTGAGGATTTAAAACGAGTTCATTAGTGAACATCACAGTGTTTTATGTGTTGATTTAGAGCACTTGCATGTTTTGAAGGATCCTGTTTTGGTGTGTGATTCTAGAATGTTCTCACTTCTATCTTTCCTCAGAATTCTCAGAATCATTGCGTGAAATGGGTGCTTGCCTTCTTGCGAAAACTGCATTGAATGATGATGAAGAAAGTGGTAAGTTAATGAATACTTTCTTTACTCTTCTTGTTCAGTAGATAATTTGAATAGATAGTAGGTGACTTAATTTACTAAGGATCTTAATAACTTCATGGTGGACAGGTTTGTTCATCATGATATTGGTGTAAAAAGTTAAAAGAAAATTGTTAGTGGGGACTAGGACTTCTTTTCAGTGTTTGTTGTAACATCTGAGTTGCATTTCTTTTGTATAGATTTATTGACATTTGCAATGAAGATATAAAGCTAAACCATCCTAATCCTTTTCTACTAATTCTTACTTCAGAAAATCACATTTGACTGAGAAATACTTAACTCACAGTCAATATTTTACTGTCTTGATACATGCTACAGATCCAGGGTCCTAACTAGAGTTGTTTTCATGAGCCTGTACTTTGGAAACTGTGTTTTTATTAACATCTTTGTTTTATTTAAGTAATGTTCAAACTGATTCTGCTTCTCTTCTTTAAGTTGCTAGAGAATTTACTTTTGCATTTGTTACATAATCAACAATCTAACCTGTTTTTTCATCAGTTTTAACTGAAGATACCATTTCAAGTTTCAATTTTCAAAAAGATTATGGTGATACATTTAGACAAACTTTAATGCAGTGATAATAAGTGGTCTTTAATTCAATGAATTTGTTCCTTTTGAGTGCATATTCAATTACATATAGTTGCATTCCGAGAAGGTGACAGGAAGTGAAGTTGAAGTTGGCTCTGTTTTCTTTGCAGGCAGGGTCTTGCTGATGCTGGGAAAGGTGCAATTTGAACTCCAGAAACTTGTTGACTGCTACGTGAGTTGTTGTTTTGTAATAAAAATTACTAAGAGTCCTGGCTTTGTTGTGGTACTGATTTTTAGTTTGATATTTTCAGCGTTCTCACATAAATCAGACAATCATAAGCCCGTCAGAGTCTCTTCTGAATGAACTTCAAACAGTTGAGGTCATCTTACAAGCTTTTATTAACTCAGACTATCTATAACTTTTCATGTTAAATTATCTTTGGAAAATGCTTAATTTCTTAATGATTGAAATCAGTGCTCACACTTAAACATTTATTTTATTATTTTTTCTATTATCTTGTATATGGTAGTTAAAGCATTTTACTAAAGGAGCAGTCGCTGAAGACTTTTTTCATTCATACAGGAGATGAAGCAGCAGTGTGATGAGAAAAGGTTTGTGGTACTATTTCAAGGACCTTTCTAAACTTGCACCTGCACCCACACACTCAAAAAAAGAAAGAAAGAAAAACTAAAGAAGGAAGGAAGGAAGGAAAGATCAGAAACAAAATAAAAATAAAAATGAAAGCCCTGAAATTTGATATAAATTTCTTCTCCCCGTGTTACTTGGTTTACAGAGATGTATATGCACACATGGCGAGACAGAGAGAAAGAGTGAGTGGAAGAAATGGAAAGGGAGAGTGTTTTTCTATGCAGCAAATACAAGCAGCTCATGATGAATATGATGAGGAGGCCACTTTGTTTGTTTTTCGTCTTAAATCCCTGAAGGAAGGACAATCTCGCAGTCTTCTTACACAGGCGGCTCGGCACCATGCTGCTCAGGTTTCTTTTTCTTCAAACAATGTTGTTTTTAAACCTGTTGGTTTAATAGTTAATTCTGTTTCTTTCTTGAAAGCAGCTCTGCTTCTTTACGAAGGCTCTTAAATCTCTTGAAGCTGTTGAGCCGCATGTCAAATTGGTCTCTGAACAGCAGCATATAGATTACCACTTTAGTGGCCTTGATGATGATGGGAGGGATTATGATGATGATGAAGATTATGATGATGCCATTGATGATGGAGAATTGAGCTTTGACTATGGACAAAATGACCAGGAGCAAGAAGTTTCCAAATCAATAAAGTCAATGGAGGTAAGACTTCAATGCACTTGTCATCAGTGGAGCCAATCAGCTTACCATTTCTTTTCAGAAAAGCAACTATAATGCATTGTGTTTTAGGATTTTATGAATAGCATTGCCTTGTAAAGGAGGAAATTTGCACGTTTCACTTGTGGTTTCTAGTGCATGAATTCTGAATTATAGGATTGACCTTTCTGTGTTACCTGTTCATGTTGAAACTTATTCCACAGGATAAACAATTCAAGACGATCTTTTATAGTCACTCGTCATGATTTCCATTTTTTCAATCAATGCATCCTTCAACTGAATTTCTATTCCATTTTAACTTCAACTTGCTGTATAACAATTTGTGCAGTTGGATTTAGAGGACATTACATTTCCCCAAGTTGTGACATTGGAAATGGCAAAGGTAAACCTTCATATTATGGACTTGGGTGTTCTGAGTGATCATGCTGATTTCATATCTGTAGAATGCAATTGTAGGCCTGTTAATGAGTGATCTAATCTGCCTGGCCAGGCTTTCTAAATCTAAGAACTACTATCATATTTCACCATCCTTGCACGCTTGAACTTTTTTTCTTAAAAATGATTTGTGTGCTTGAACTAATAACCTGGCAAAATCAGTATGAAAGCCTTAGCATGGATAATCTCAATAATAAGTAACGTAATGGAACACAATACATGCCATGTCTGCTCTTAGTGTTTCCTGCTATTAGATAATATTATTTATTCCTTTTGGATATCCACTTGAACGTGTATTTATAGATCTCCCATTTGAGTAATTGAGTTGGGTTGGATGTGTTGACAGATACATACAGACTTTCACCCTTTCTACTCATAGAGCACTGCATATCTTGCTCTATTTCAGCGCTAACATGAATGTTTGCTGTAATCTATTTCTATAATGCAAAACCAGGACATCAGATCTTTGACTGATGGTGAGTTTTATACTTCTCTTTGGACTGCTTGCAGGAAAATCCAGATAGAAGTTACAGGACATGGTTTCCTATTAAGGGAGAACTTAGTGCAGGCACCCAATCAGCTCCACTTTTTGCTGAAGTGAAATCTAATCCAGCTGGAAAAACAAAACAACTGATGCCATCATCCACCCGAAAGTTCAACACTTATGTGTTGCCTACTCCAGCAGACCCAAAGAGTTCAAATTCTACAGGACCTGGTAGCCCAGTTTCTCAAACATTAAAGACAAGTTTGAGTGGACGTCCTCTGAATTTGTGGCACTCATCCCCTATTGGCCATAAAAAAAATGATAAGTTACTAGGTGTTGAAATGTCTAGCAAGCCCCCTGCTATAAATTCGCAGTCAGTACTCAAGGAGAGCAACAACAACACTGCATCCACCCGATTACCTCCTCCTCTAGCTGATGGACTCTTTTTTTCAAGGCTTGAGCCACCGGCTGGTGCTGAATCTAAGAAAATCAAAAGATATGCCTTTTCTGGTCCTATTACATCCCAGCCATGGTCTACCAAGGCAGTCTCCGCAGAAAATCCACAATTGTTCTCTGGACCCCTTTTGCGAAATCCAACGGCCCAATTATTTTCATCACCTCCGAAAGTGTCTCCAAGAATATCACCAAAAGTGTCTCCTAGTTCTTCCCCTCCATTTGTGTCCTCACCCAAAATCAGCGAGCTACATGAGCTTCCCAGACCCCCAGTCAGTTCAACCTCCAAGTCTCCGGGGGCTGTAGGTTTGGTTGGTCATTCAGCTCCACTGTTGCCCAAAGGCCACATGCTTCCTGGTACAAGCAAAACGTCAGCATCACATGTAGAATCTCAACTGCCTACACCTTCTCAAGTTGTCCCTCGCAGTTTTTCAATACCCTCTAGCAGACATAGAGTAATGGTCGCTCAGAATTCAGGGATTGTTGAGAATGTTGCCTCACCTCCTCTAACCCCAATATCTTTATCTAACACCCAGCCATCATCCACTGGTTCCCCGATCGTCAATCAGACAGTTCAAATCAGAGGTAATTCATAATCCAAAGCATTTGAATGGTTATTTAGTTTAGGACAAGTTATGCTCACGCATCACCGTCACACTGGGGTTATTAGTTCTGGGGGTTAGACTGATCTAGGTACATTTTTGGATCGCATAAAACCATTCTTATACTAGCTGAAGTCCCAATGAGAACAAATTGTACGCATCTAAGAAACTCTTGCATGTTTTTTCATCAGTTGCAATTTTCCATTTAAATAATTTATAGAGATGCATAATTTTAGTTACTTAGATAGACATGAACATGCACCAAATGTAAATGAATTTAGTTTTTTAATGTATACATACTCATGCATCCGAGCTTTGTTTTCATTAATGACAGTGGTATCATTTCTAAATCTCACATTTGGTGAATGCAGGTGCAGTTTGATTCTATTCTTTAATAGTGATAGCTTTGCTTCAAGTTCAGCAACCAAAATTTGAGCTCACACGATTCTCGCATCATTTGGTACAGGTGGAGAACTGTAAATATAATCCTTGTCTACTGATTTCTGGCTTGCTTTGTTATTTTTGTTAATCCGTTGATTTTTATATTTTTTTTGCTCTCCTTGGAAGTAATAGCCAAATTCCATTTATTTTGCCCTTAAGCATTTCCCCCATTTGTATAATCTCATTGATTTCTTGTCCTTAATTAAGGACCATTTCGCATAACAGAGTTGAGTTGTCTAGTGGAGTGCTAACCGGATAAGATTATTCTACATTTCCCGTGATGTATCATGTTCACTCGAGTGATTTCGCTGTCCCAAAGGAATCATGTTCCATGATGTTCCACCGACTTGCCAAAGATAAAAAAAAATAAAGACCTCCATCTCTGACAGCCGAGGTTCGTTCCCTCTCTTTTTATATCCACCATCTTGTTAATATCATCAAAGAGTGGACCACATGTTATCGTTATATTGTGTAACCGCAAAAGGAACTGTAGTTGGGTGATAGTAACCGCAAGATCTGGTGTCTTGGAGATTCTACTCTGTTTTATTTCTTTTTTTGATGGAAGACGAGAGATTCTTCTCATAATAAAGATGATTTCTTGGTGTGACTTTAACTAGATGCATCTAATAATTAATTATACGAGTAAACAAGCACACAACCGTTGCCATATAATGAGTTAATATATGGAATTAGGTAACTGCCTCTTAGTGGCCTGTCATTTACAGCTTCCGGCAGCACCGTATCTCACAAATCCCATCAGTTCCGGTCCTTCCAGTCTTGAGTTATTCACAAAACTGCTTTCGAACAACCAGCACCAAGGAAAGAACAATTAAAAGACACTTCCAACAAAGAAATTAAACGAATGCTTTTGATTCCAATAAATCAGTCTGTTTACCTTTCCTCTGTGAACTTGGAGAAAGAACCTGAGGCAGGTATGGTGCCACATAAATCATTGTTTGACACGTCACTGCACAGAGAGGTTAGATTGTTGGACAGGCAAAAGATTGTGTAGAAGAAAAGGTGCTTTGGAGATCACAAAGAAGACTCACATGATCTTTAGGCTCTCCAATTTGGTCAGTTCTCTTGGTATCCTTCCAGTCAGTCTGTTGCCGTTCAGTCTCCTGCGTGGTAATTACGTGACACACCAGGCAAAGATGGACCATCAGCAATACGTTAGCTAGGTCGTCATAAAATTGAAAACGAACCTGACAATATTAATGATTTTATCCACTTGATTCTGATCAAGCATCTGTAAATGAAAGGGTAGGTAATTAAAATTAACACAGATCTGAAAGAATGCTTACAGGAATTTAAGATTGGAAAGCTTAGAAAGTGAAGCAGGAATGGTCCCAGTGAGGTTGTTGTGATATAGATCCAAGCTCACAAGGCTCTTCAGGTTTCCAAGTTCCCTTGGTATAGTACCCACCAGTTCATTCAAGTACAGTTCCCTATATAGGGGACATAAACCTAACATTAGTATTGTTAGCATTAAACTCTTAGCACACTATAAATCATGTCGAATTTAATGCTAGTATCCATTTGATCACAAGTCCACCAGATGGTAGGTGAGGTGAATGTTGTCTTGATCTAGTCCTGGATAAACTAGCAACAAGCTGATAAACTACTAGTAAAGAACCCTATTGACCGTACTCGATTGATAAAATCCAGTTAGTTCATAGACTGATAAAACCCGATTTCGCTTACATTTTAGCCCAATTTGCTGTGCTCTTTCAACGAATTCAAATCACTTAAACATCAAACGTTTTGATGGTTAATCTATGTAGTTAAGAAAATGAAAAAAATGGTGCTGCTGCTATATATGGCAGGTTTAAATTCTCTGGATAGTTTGAAGTGCTTACAGATACTGAAGACGGACGAGCTTCCCCAACTCAGGAACCAGACTGCCTGAAAGCTTTGCGTTTCCCAGGTCTCTGCAACAGCCAATATTTTATTACTCACTATTTATTACTTCTATAATTTGTCGAGATAATTACTTCCTTGACAATTTAACAGATAATTATTTCTGTTGAGTTACTTCTTCCATGACAGAATTTATGCTACTCTTAAATTTACATGTGCATGTATATACATAGCAACGACTTTCATTTTTTTTTTCTCCCTATCATCTCCTTTATTACTAGCACATCAGAGTCACACAACCTGTTTCAAAGATTTTGAGTTGTAAAAAAGAAACAAAAATGAGTTGAGGATATAGTAGCACTATGATCTTCGAACATCATGTTTGAAAAAGTTGTCCACCCAGGAGATCATCATGTACAAATAGATGTCACGCACGCATGCAGATTAGTAAATTTGGTCAGAAATGAGGGGCTTGTCTCTAGTGCCTAATTAGATGTCTTGGACTATTTAAGGTCTAGATAATTGTTTTGAGAAGCAAAAATATAGTCATAGTTTTCAAACCTTAACAACCAGACAACACACAAACTACAAAAACTAAAGCAAACATGCACAAAGGCTCAAATAAAATGTGAAAAAAAATAAAAAATAGGGATACTGGAAGATTAGTAGTTAATATACGTATGCTGCTTACAGTCGGGTAACCCGATTATCACCATCGCAGGTAACGTGGAACCAAGTACATGGATCCACCAAGTTTGGGTCCCAGCTCTGGAGAACATGCCCTGGATCCTTCACTGCTCTCCTCAGAGCGTACAAAGCATCCCCTAGTTCATGGACCAAAAGGTTAAAATCACAGTTCAATTACACTCACAGTTGGTGAAAAATGAAAGAAAAACCTATGTGTACCTTCTAAATTTGCATTTGTTAGTGCTAGAATGATTGATGGAAGGACAAGAACGAGAAGATGTAACACAGTACAGCTTGCCATTTAGGGAACTTTAGGCCTGGTTAAAGAGTCAAGATGCTTATGGCACTACAGGTAGAGGGGGGGGGGGGGGAGTAAAGAGTTCAGTAAGTTTGTATAAAGAATGGAAGCACAAGGGAAACAGCATTTGTCGGGGAATTTATAGAGCTCATAAAAGAGTTCGGTTACTGTGCATTAAAATAAATAAAGAAAAACAATTTCTCCACTGCAAAGTTCTTAAGAAGTGGGTCTATCTCTTCAATTGTTTAGTTGCTCTGTCTGATGCTGCCAAGAGTCCTTGCACGTTCTAAATTACCCTTACTCATTCACTACGTGGACGATTCTGTCCTCATCACCTGTGCAGTGTCTATATTCCTATTAGGCTATTCCTTTTCAGCCATTGCTGGCCATGTCAGAACTTGGAAGGTAGGAGAGTAGCAGCAGAGAGAGACCTGGCAAGTAAAACAAGACTAGTCCAGTTCACTGAGGACCACTGTATGGTCCTCATACTTGACCGACCATGACACTTTACTAGGGTATACTTTAACAAATAAAAGATGCAAATTCAATCAAATTGAACTATATACCTATTAATATCTTGCATCTGGATGCATGAGGAATTTCCTATTTTATGTTCCACAGAGTAAGGTTGAAACTCGAAAGAAGCAAACACGCATGTGTAGTGTTCACTAGCCATGTAATAATGATAATCGCAAGTGAAGGCTTCTCTGTTAATTATCATCGAGTTAGTAGTGATTGCTTTTTTTGATAAAATTAGTAGTTGTTAATTACTTATGTAATTAGATTCGATTAAATCCAAGCACCAAGCAGTTTTTCAATGCTATTTGGTAATCATATTTTTTTTTGAACAAATCATAACGACAGTAGCTAGTCATAGAGATTGCAGAGTGCTGCGTGCATGCAGCGTCGGAATGAGCGAAATCAACAAACTTTTTTTTGAATAAGAGAGCCAAAACAAGATAGAAGAGAATATTTGAGACTCATTAAGCTTGTCCATTTCCCACTTCCAAGTTTCAAGTTCCCCGAGCATGAAAAAGAATATTTAAAGCATAGATTTTCTTGATGACCTTCTTTTTCTGCGTATCTCAAGAGGTGTTAAAAATATAGATATGGACAAGTCCGAAGAGCATAAGCATAAGAGAATAATATCACTTGGAAATATATATGTTGTGGTCGAGCAAACGCCTCCTATGTATTTATTTACTGTTTTCCTCCCTCTAGTTGCTTCAATAACGTATATTTAATGTGTTTCGAGGACTTAAATACATACTGTAGATTCGGCACTGAAAGGCCCAGTTTCAGAGGAGTAGAGTACTCTCTCAATTCACTAATGGCAAAGGAAGCATAGTTCTAGACTTCTAGTAATTAACCAATTTAGAGGAGATTCGTTGGCTCTCGAACATTTTTCTATTCTTGTTAATCCAACAGTCTTTGCATATGATCGAGTACAGTTGTCTTTGGATAGATATGGTCATATGGGACCTAATTAATTCCCCTTCCTTACATTTAGAAAAGTTTCAGATAGCTCTGAAATATTTTCTTGAGTTATGGAATAATCAATAGGAGTCTAGCCCAACTATGTCAGCAATACTCCTGACTTCACTTTAAAAATTAATGGGAGGTGCCTGTTCGACTCAATAAACGGAGATAAACCTACAAGAGCGTTTTAGCTACAATGTATACATATTAATTAATCACAACCTTTGATTTTTTTTAAAAAAAAATCATGATTTTATACCTGATTTTACGGTTTCATCGCCAAACTGTCTTTAGTGCAATCTGAGGTACAATTAGATTCACCATTGACTCCATGTGAATGGAATCAATGAACTTTCTTCGTCTTTATCACAAAACAAAAGGGCATTGATCTTGTTTGCTCTCATTACCATTCTCTGCGTCTACCCAATCAATGTTGTGCCTAAATATCCAATTAACCATCTTCGATCTCCTCAGGTGAAACCTATCTATCCCTTCGAACGTCGGAGAAAATGCTAGAAGAAGAAAGAATTCAAACTATATGAGCAATGCTAAGATTAAAATTTCAAAAGTTTCAGAGGATGATGATCTTTCCAAATATTGATTCTTTTCGATTTCCATCGCGGTCATTACCTCGGAAGTAAAGTGTTGCTTCTTGGGTTGGAGAGGCACTTGGAAGTTGCGGCTAGCTGGTTAATGGACCACGTCCACTAGCAAGGAGGAGATGGGACTGTGTGGTTGGTGGCATGTGAGACTCGTCTTTTAAAGTTTGACATAATTGTTCGTTTGGGAGTCCGTGGTTAGTTTTCCAGTGCCTTTTTACTTGGATAGTTTTGTATTTTATTTTAAAATATATTAAAATAATTTATATTTTTTATTTTTAACATCAGTATATCAGAGATTTAAAAATATTAAAAAATTAATTTTAAATAAAAAATTTAAATTTAAATTTTTAACAAACACGCAGGCAGCCACCTTACTAAACAAGTTCTTAATTCGTAGTAGATCTGCACATGCATGGTAGGGTTTTCCTGTAAATCATATGACAATCTATCTAGACAGCGGCCAAATCTTATTCGTCTCCCTATTCTTGGTTTTATACCAAAGTAAACTTTTTTATTTTTAAAATTATATTTATTTTGTCGTTATTTGATTAGAAAATCTGGTTGTTATTAAATCATTAACTATATGAAATCATATCATGTTTTTATTTTGACATGTATAATATAAGAGTGATTTAAACTTAAAAAGGAAAGCAAAAGTAATTTTAAAAATAAAAGATTGACATTAGTAAAAAAAGAAAACGGAAGGCCAAACCAATATAAAACAAAAGGT
>Ga0325403_1004911_pt1 | contig 12520 bp, 12 predicted proteins | sample PopdelMetagenome_19_FD_205665 | JGI IMG/M metagenome (GOLD analysis project Ga0325403, IMG submission 205665) | Populus deltoides microbial communities from Bellville, Georgia, United States - Xylem-PdKOR-R4 | ecosystem: Host-associated > Plants > Phyllosphere > Stem > Wood/Secondary xylem...
AAAAACCATCAATTTTAATATATATATTTTAAAATTATTTTATAACTTTAATTTTAAAAGCATTCTTAACCAAACACATTAAACTACTTTTTATTCAATCTCAATTTCAACCACAGTTTTAACCAAATATCTATTTTTTCAAACCAACCTCAATTAAAAGTACTTTTTACAAAACAACTTTTTTCAAACCACAACCACAACAGCTACCGCAATACCAAACACACTCTAACAAGATATACCAAGTAATATAAAGAAAAACGCAGTTCTTTTTTTTTTTTTTTATGATCTGTTCTACAACATGATGTGATAGTTTTTAGTAAATTTGTTTTGGTTTTTAATGATAGAAAGAGAAATCAAATGAATTTTGGTTTTTACATGATTACTTATCCATTATGTTAATTTAAATTAACAAAAGGACTGCGAATCTAAAAATATGGTGGGGATCTAACTGAGGCTAGAAATGAGGTGAAGTTCTATGTACAGGTTGGAGACTTTTTTTAAGATCTACGCATAAAAAACAAGCATACAAAAAAATAAGTAACATAACTTCCTCATATATTATTCACAAATTATATTAATTCTATGCGTTATTAAAGACTAATGAACTGTAGCTTAACGAAGCACATAATTAAAACAAAACAGGGACTCCGTTTTTTATTCTTGAAAGTGTATTAGAACAAGGAAATATTGAGGTGTGCTCCCTCATTAGACATCGCCGTTCAAACTTCAAGCTATACATCACTCTTCATCGTAAAACCAAAAACAAAAACAAAAACAAAAAAAATCACATTTCACTTTTTATTTGATTTGGGAGATAAGAAAATAAATGGCAACAGCTGCTGATATTATTGTTCGAGATGTTGCTATTACACAAAAATAGCAGAAGAAATGACATTAACTCCTTGTCACAATGGAGGCATCATTGTGATCAGGAATCTTCAACTCGTAGAATTGCCGAATGCTCATGTCCCCATATAAAACAGTTTTTAGCTAATGAGACGACAGATTGATTTAATCCTTCAAAAGAGGCTGCTTGATGTTGTCCCATGTATTCAACCGATTTGTTGCTTTCTCAACCTGATCAACAATCCCAAATTCAACATTCACATGAAATTCCAAAACAGTTCTATAAAATTATCTATCTACCAGCCCAATGATCATACGGACAGAAATCTATAAAATTGGTAGATAGCATATATCATTATATATTATTATTGAAAAGCATCGAGTTGAAGATTTTTTAGATGTTTTTAATATTCTCACATCAAAAACATCAAATAAGCATCAAGATAATTTTTATATAAGGATTTTAACGAAAAAATTATTAATTTAATATATTTTTAAATAACTTTAAAATGATCATTTTGATAGATATAAAATGATGCATATGAAAAGACTCATCCCCTAATCATTGATAAATTGTATCATTCAATTTTTACTAGTTTTCTATTCCTTTTTTTTTTTTTTACACTTTTTGTATGTATGTGAGTTTGCTTGATAGGTGATTCGTTATCAAAGAAATGTCCCACTTATCCCCCAAAAAAAAAAGAAAAAGGAAAAAGTTGTATATATTAAAAAATAAAATAAAAAATATTAAATTTACCTCTTTATTCCAGTCCGTACGAAAGGTAACCCATAATAATATGATAGTTTGAATAAGTGTGCCTCCTATCATCCCAGACCATATTCCCTGTTATATATCAATATATATACACATACCATATATATTCTCTATAAGCAAATCGAATTGTTTTCCTATTAAACATTATTTTGCTAATTCAATCTTGATTCGATTTCTCTACTTTCAGGCCATCACATGAGGTATGGTTCAATGTACCTTAACACCGAAGTCGAACTTGAAGCCAATAACACATCCCAATGGGATACCAATAAAATAGTAGCATCCAACATTGACGTATGCAACAAATGCTTGCCATCCACATCCAACAGCTACACCTTTATATAAGAACTCAAAATAAATTCAATTTTAGGAAGAATAATACTCAAATGGAAGAAAGAAATGTATAACTACTGGCATGTGATTGTGATTGTAAGAATTGATTGCTACATCTTCGGAGAAAGAAGATAAATCCTTATCAGAGAAGGATCGCCCATATATAATAACATATGGAGGAGGTTAATTGCTTTTATAAGTTGCTTTTAATTTTTCTGGGTTGACCTGAGTTGAACCGGGTTGAACCATGAAACCCAGGACCCGATCTCTTGGCCAAGTCAACCCCCGGACTGGATTTAATAACTATGCTTCTAATTGAAACTGTGTTGATAATTTTAAAAATATTTAATTAATTAATATACTATAAGGATCCTAATTAAAGCTTTCTATTAAAATATAGATTAAAAAAATTATAAGTTATAACTCTTTCGCAGCAGCAAAAAACACACAGAGAGAAAAGGGAGCCTTATGTTATAAGAACAAAACCATTATGCTTACTTTTATGGGATTGTCCCCTGCATAATTTAAAACCAAGGTCATAGAAAGCAGATACTACTACTTAGGTTACTGATTACGAACATCTTACCAGATAAAACAGGCTGGACTCCATTTAGTAAAATAGAGATGGCCAAGAAAGGAGAGAGTTCTGCGACAGCATCGGCAACTGTGGAACCACCAGTGAAGGCGTAGCTGATCACATGGCGAAGTAAGAGCAGAACAATAGCTAGGGCCAGAGCTATAATGAAGGAGCTTAAAGTTACAGCCACTACAGCAAATGATGCTGATTTGGGATGTCCAGCTCCTAATTCGTTGCTTACTCTTACACTGCATATAACAATTAACTAAATTTAATGTTTGTGAAAAACAATTCTCCTAGCTACAAATTATTTTCTTCTATGTCAACTTGTATGTCAATCAATACTAAATTCTTCGTCCGAATGATTTTTTAAAAAAAAAAAAAAAACAAAACCTCATTGATCATTTTGCTAGTAGCTAGTAATTATACAAGTAAAGCTAACCTTGCTGCTGCGTTGAAACCAACTGAGATCATGAACACCCATCCTGATATTGTCATGCTGCGTTCAAATAAAGCAAATACTCAAAATATTGTGAATCGTGCACACATAAAAAGTGACTTAATCAAGGAATTTGATACATAATCAGGCTAGATTTTATGATTTTCCTTCTAAATTTTTTAGCTAAAGTTGATAGAAAAATTTCTACACTAACAAATTAATTAATATTGGGAGCACAATTATATGTTACATAGTTTGCTTTAATTAACAAATGAATGTTTTTTTTTTATGGATAAACATTTATATATTTAAAAACTTTCTCTAGCAAAATATGATCATTAATTTCATACTTCCGTGTCAATCAATCAACTATACAATGATTTTATGCAAAGTGCTTAAAGTTCATGTGCTATCTAATAATGCAACCTACTTATTTTGAATAAGTACTATGATCCGGCCCTCGAATTAAACATGATAGTGCAGAGCCGTCCCTGTATAGAATGGTAGCTCAAGCGTGCATGGTGAACGTTTCTTCTACATAGAGAAATTAGGCATGCGCGACAAGATCTGTGAGTTATAAAATTACTTGGCCACTTGGAATCGACCCAAGAGCCTCGAGACAAAAACTTATTAATCGTCGATCGTGGTAGCCATTGTCATACGATCGACCAAGTGGTAGACAACTGGTACACCTCGTCAAAAATCTTAAGTTTATGTAGAGGTGTTCTGCCTCTGTCGTTGACTACTCTGTGTGATATAACCCTATTTGCAGAGCTTCGACTTTGACATAGATACGATAATGAAGATATCTCCGGAGATATATGGTATTGTATGCTTGGTGGGTTAGATAACATAATGTTTTTTAATTAAAAATATATTATAATAATTTTTTAAAATTGTTATTTTTATTTTATATATCAACACATAAAAACTATTAAAAAAAACTTTCGTAAAACAAAAAATAATTTTAAAAAGAATGTTGAATTTGTTATGTCGAAATTTTTTTTTTTTTTAAAAAAAAAAGAGCAATCCTAAACGTCTCCTCAAACTCACTCACAAACCGACAGTTATTAAGGTAGTAGAGCTTCCTTTCTTACCAAACTGTCAGAGAGTCCAAGGCAATTTCAGCATCTTTGAGTAGACCAGCAATCAAAACAAGAATCTGGTAGTACCAAGTCTCAAGGCATAGCATAACAGCTGATGCGATCGATAACTTGAAGAATTCCCATAAGCCAGAAAAGGCCTGTAAACTAAATCCCTTCCATGTGTGCTTGAAATTTCGGCTTGCTAGAATGTAAACTAACTGTGCCCCCACTAAAAGCCACCATGACAAGCTCAAAACCAATGAGGCACCAAGCAACCCCCATCCCAATTTATATATTGCAATCCAACTCAGTATAAGGTGCACCACAAGGACACCAACTGATATGTATGCGCTAGGGAAAATTATGCTTTGAGCTTGTAAGAACTTTTGTATGGGAAAATTGGCAGCATAAGCAAATATCTGTGGAATAAGGCCATACACAAATATTGCACCTGCTGATGCAATGGTGTCTGATTCACCTAGTAAGATCAAGAGAGACTTAGAAAATATGTATATCATCATAAGTGGAATCCCAGTTGCCATAAGGAGTACTGTTGATCTCTGAAGATATATCCCCAACATTTCATACTTGTGTGCCCCATATGCTTGGCCACATAGAGTCTCCACCGCACTTCCCATCCCTAACTGCATGCCGTTATTAATTATCAGATCATCGAACTCAAGGTTTTATGAGGAAAGAAAGAAAAAGACAAACACCAAACCAAGGACAATTATTCATTAGAGTTTTTTTCTTTCTTGAGATTGTTTAGTTACCATAAGGCCATAGGCAAAAACTTGGATTCCATTGTTGCCAAGTGAGGAAGCAGCAAGCTCAAGATTGCCAAGATGACCACATAAGATTTGGGTTGACATGGAAATCACGTTGTTGAGCAAGTAAACCACAACTGCTGGTCCTGCTAGCTGGAAGAGTGTCTTTAACTCAATGAAGGTGGCTCTTTGGAGTCGCTTAAAGTATGGCAAACTTGTATCTGATAGTACATCTTCAAGTTCAGAACTGATTACTGGCTCCTGGGATGGTTGCTTGTCTAGCAACATGGGTTGATGAATCTCATCATTTCCAGAACTGGAGTCATCTATTGTGTTTTCAATACTGTTGGAGGACATGATTTGTGTTTCACACTCTTTGTTATAGGATTTTGTATGGGTGGCTTAGTATATATACTGAAGGTTTAGCTTAAAATGAGAGTGGAGTGTGCTGGTGGATGTAGGATGACCACTAGAAAAAAGAAGTGTGTATCTGTGGAGGAATATCATCTAACAAATTCATGATGATTTTTATTAAATATAATAATTCGGAATCTTGCTCAAATGTGATGTGAAAATTTGAGGACTATATAATAACACATAAATAAGTCTTGGTAAAATAAAACAATTTTTTTTATTATAAGTGTCGCACGTGTGTGGCGTCGCGGCGATCGTCTACCCTCACTTATAAGTATATGTGTATATATCTAGCAAATGTGAGGAGACAAGGTACTCTAACTGGTCTTAGAGATCGGGTACGAAAACTGGTTGCGTAAAAGGAAGGTATTGGCACCTCAAATATGTCCTACCTAAGGTAAGTTGCATTGTTTTATTTGTCTAATCAAAATATAAGGTTTGTTCGTATTTTCTAATTGTTGGTCCTGTCTGTCTAAAATTCAAGAAAAGTCTTCCTCAATAAAGAGGTTCTTATACTAATGAGGTAAAACCTAACTGTTCTAACGTCCGAAGAAAAAAGAATTTAATATCCGGAATACATATTACGTGTAATGTCGTACCCTAGATACTAAAAGACAAACAAAATAAAATTTTTGTTGTTTTTAAAATTTTGGTCAATGTTCTCTTGACTTTAATAAACTAGTTATTAAAGCAAAAATGCATGCTAAAACATATTTTTTGAAGTTTTTTGTTGTATGAAAATACAATATGATTTTTTTTTTTTTTGCTTTGAGAGACTTGGTTGTCTGCACGAAAACAAAAACATGTTTGTTTTTTTTATGTTTTGATGAAAACTGGGTATTTTAATACCGAATTTGTATTTTTACGATATAAAAAAATAAACCAATATTAAGCAAAATTTAGTAGAAAAATACGCGAGGAAATCATAAATTTTTCTGAAAATGTTTTTATGAATTTTTTTTGACCGGGCCGGACCCGACTCACTTATTTTGGGTAGTGGGGCACTCTCCACTGTTCACATGCTACGTAACAGTGGAGATAATGCTGAAGAAGGAGAAACAGACGGAGGCAGAAGGGAGGGGGAAGCTTACCTAACAGTGGCGTTGGTAGTGCTGTTGGTGGTGGTGGCAGAGGCTAACGACGGCGGTCAGGCGGTGTGCTCGCAGTGTATGGCGATTCCAGACAGCGTTTCTGCCCTTTCTTTATTCTGTGATTTTTTCATGTTTCTTCTTCTCCCCGTTTCTATCTCCTGCTTCTCTGTCTCTTCTTCCTCTCTTTTTTTTTTTTTTACAGTGGCTCAAGGTGGAGTGGTTGTGGTGGCAATGGGGAGGAATAGCAATGGCGGAGTCGCGGCACGGTAGTTGTGGCAACCAGTGATGTTGTTTTCCTTCTTCTTCATAGTGTTGCAGCAGTGGGAGGAAGATGGCAGCTGGTGGTGATGACGATGGCGGAGCAACGATGTTTGTTGCGGTGGTCTTCCTCTCCTTTCTTTTGCTTTTCCTCTTTCTTCTTTGTTTCGTCTGGTTTCTTATCTTTGTTTCCCCGTGTCTGTTTTTTTTTTAGCTCCCCTCTCTGTTTCCATTTTTTTCTTTTTCTCCCCCGTTTCTGCAGCTTGCTTCCCTCTTTGCTCCAAAACATTTCTCCTCCCTCTTCTTATCTTTCTCTCTGCCTAAAAATTGCCCCCTATTTTTACTGTGGTTCCTTATCTGGTATTTATAAGCAGAGGAGGAGAGGGTCATCTTACCCCTGCCATGGCGCAGGGTAAGGTGGGTGATGGGAGAGGTTTGCAGGGGATGGTGGTTGAGGCATGGGTGTCCTATTTTTTCATCCTGGTGGCAGGGTATATGTGGGTATGGGTAGTGCCGGGTTTCTTGGGCAAGTGGGGAGAAAGAGAAGTTGAGCGGGAAAAGGAGATTTAAACTCTTTTTTTTCCCTGACTCTGCATGCGCAGGGAAGAAGAACATGCACAGTAACGTTTAAAATGACACCATGTCCTGCTTCTTCTTTTTTTAGAAGAAATGAAATAATTTTGGGAATAACCCAAAAATGGGTTATGATAATAGGTATGATTGCATGTTGATTAATATATTGTAATGTTTTTTAGGGTCTTGAATCAAAATACAGTGTAACGGATTTTCTTCTTTTCTGTTAAAGAATCATCTCAACCCAATAGACTAAACTATTAGGTGAGGTTTCAAGATATGATTTATATTATTCTCTAACACATCCCCTCAAGTGAAAGCCATTTGAGCCTGAAACTTGCATAAACTCCCGCTACCTCGTGCTTAATTTTTATCAAATAAATGGGGATGGTGAAATTTAAACTCATGACTACTTTGTTATTAGGACTCTGATATCATGTCAAAGAATCATCTCAACCCAATAGCTTAAGTTGTTAGGTGAGGTTCTAAGATATGATTTATATTATTCTCTTACATTTTCTAATGAAAAGTTTCCAACTCATCTACTTCCTTTTGCTTTTTTTCTTTTCTTTTTATTTCTCAAAAATTGTCTTCTTTTTCTCAAAAAGAATAAAGGCAATTACTATATATAAACTTGACAGAAGAACTTGTAAAAAAATTTAAAAACACAAAGGATCAAAAATATATAATACTTGAAACCATAAAGTGAAATTAATTAATTTCATTAAATTATAGAGGCAAATTAAGTTATAGTTTCCTCCCTAATATTATAACCATTTTGTAACCAGATTCTTTCTATATACATCATAACAAAAAAAAAATGATCTAAAACATATGAAAGCAGATCAAGGAATAATTCACCAAATTCAAAAATCAAAAAATAAAATAAAAACTAACAACGTAGAGAAAGCAGACCAAGGAAGATCTCAAACATATGAGAAAATCAAACTGCAATTTTGGATGAGATTTGAAGCCTAATTATACCCTATTATACCCAAGATTGAAGAAACAATGCAGATTCAAGGTCAAATTAAATGATTATTGGACGAATCTGAATAGAAATTAAGTCCAATGGCATAATTAAATTTTTAATATGTCAATTTGATTTAATCATAGGCCAAATTAAAGTTTAATTATATTTGAGAATTAATTTGAGTCCAATTGAAGGATTTAATCAAGTGCAAGGACTTAATTATCCTTTAAATAGATCAAATTAATTTTATTAGGGGTTTAATTGGTAAAACATTAAGTTTGGGATCCTAATTTGAGCTTGATTGAGAAGATTGAAATTATAAGAAACCAAATTTAATTTTTACCAAGTGAATTAGTTGAAATCAGGGGCACAATTGTAAGAAAATCAAAGTTTTGGGGTCAATTAAGGGTTAAATTGAAGAAATTCACAGTTAATGACCATTTTATAAAAGGCGCCAAACTCTGGGACCCAATTGATAAGAATTAGGGGTTAAATTAAAGAAATTTAAAAGCTTGATGGTCAATTAGGGGTTAAATTATATAAATCTGAGACCAAGGACTAAAATAAAAAAAACTGCTAACTTTAGGGCTAACATTTGAATTTGGCAGGGATGCAATTGAATTTATTCTTAAAATCAAAATTGCAATTGAGGACTTGATTAAACAAATAAAAAATTAAGGACTACTTTAAAAATTAGATTTTTTGGCACCATTTTCCTTTTAAATGAAAAGTCATGTTTAGTACAAAACGACGTCGTTTCATGCACTGTTCATAAAAAAAAAAATGACAAAACGGTGTTGTTTTAAATGGCATTGCACGCCATATTCTTCCACTAATGCGCAAAGGCAGGGGAAGAAGGTTTTCCTTCCCCTCCTTTGAAGTGTTTGTTTGTCTCTCTCTCTCTCCCTCCCACTTGCCCAAAAACTCAACACAACCCATACCCCTTCATGGCCTACCCCCATGATGGAAAAACCATGAGAGTCATGCACTGTGGGCGACTGCACAGAGGCTACCCCAACCACCCTATCCATGTGTCATGACTGGACAGGGGTAGTAGCTCTCTCTCCCCTTATAAATACCAGGGGGCAAGAGAAACAAATGAGAGGGGAGAGAGAGATGACATTTTAGAGGATTTTGAGAGAAGAAAAAAATGAGACAATGGAAAAAAAACAAAGAGAAAAGGGGGATTTAAAAGTTAAAAAGCAGAGAAAAAGATGAAGAAAATCAGAGAGAAAAAAAAAAGGAAAGAAGAGAGAAACAGAAGCGAAAAAAAGAAAGAAATAACAGGGGAAAACAAAGAAGAGGAAAAGAAAAACAACAGAGGTGGAAAAGAGAAAAAATAGAGAAGAAAGGAAACATAAAAAAAAAAGAGAGACACACAAACTAAAACGAGAAACAAAAAGAAGCAGAAGAAAAAAAAAGGGAGAAACCATCGCGAACCACCACATGCTTTCCTTGCCGCCACCGCCAGTGAACGCAGCCGTGAGCCACTGCAGGTCAGCTTCCTACTTCTCTTCTTCCTCCTCTTCTTCTTCGTGACTGTTCTCTCCTTCACTGTTCTGTAAGTGAAGAGTGAAGAGTAAATTAATTCACTCTCACTCTCCACTGTTTACGTGAATAGTGGAGAGTTTTCTCCACTGTTTTCTAGGCCGAACAGCGCAGGCCCAGACCAAAATAGTCGGGTCAGATCTGTCCCAATATATAAAAAAAAGTGAAAGAATGTTTATTGGTTGGCATCGGCCTAACCCTCTTTTGGGTTAAGGTCGACCCAGTTCCTTTTGAGTCGAACTCAGCCCAAGCAAGGTGGGCTCAGCCCCCATGATTGGGTTTGGCTCAGCCCAATGTGTTTTATTATAATATAATAATATATTATATTATATATTAAACAAAAAAACCAAAAAAATCCAAAAATCCTTTTAAAAAATTTGTTATTTTCCTATGTATTTTTCTAGCAATTTTGCTTAATATTGGTTTGTATTTTTATATTGTAATGATACAAATCTAGTATTAAAATACTCAATTTTCTCTTAAATGTTGCAAAACAAATTATATGAAAAAACAACAAAAAATATCTTGTTTTCATGCATATAGCCAAGTCTCTCAAGGTATAAAAATCATATCGTATTTTCATAGAACAAAAAAAATTTTAAAAAAAATTGTATTAACATGAGTTTTTGGCTTTAATAACTAGTTTATTAAAGCCATGAGAACTAGGCTAATATTTCAAAAATACCAAAAAAACTTATTTTGTTTTCTTTTAATATCTAGGATTATGAACTTATACGTAAAATGTATTTCTAATATTAAATAAGAGGTACTTATTCTTTTTGTTGACATTAGAATAGTTAGGTTTTACCCAATAAGATAAGGATCTCCTTACCAAGAAAAACTTTTCTTAAACCTTAGACAAACCAACAATTAGAAAACATGACAATACCTTAGCATATATCAGACAATTAAACAAAGCAACTTATCTTAGGTATGGCGTATTTAAAGTGCTAATATCTTCACTTTACAGAACTACTCCCCGTGCCCGATCTCTGAAACCAGTTAGGGTTTCTACTGATCAAAATATTAGGTGGCAATTCTCATTCCTTCTTCCCACTAATAATACAAGAAATCCTTGTCTCCCTCATTTCCCGATTTCCAGATACCAAGAGTGGACTCATTCATCGCGACACCGCACACGTGCGATAAATATAACCGCTCTCATAAGTATCAAACCAAATCCTATAAATCGAATCACTTTTCAAGAAATACAAGACATCTAAGTCATATAAGTGAAAATATTTATTCATTGATAAGAAAAAAAAACATGAAAAGTGATTGTATTGATTATAAAACTGAATCTTTGGTCATGAAAAATGATTCGATCGAATTCTCCATCTTAAGGACAAAATAAAGGATTTATCAAATTCTATTAAGTCTAATTAATAATGATCATAAGTATTTTGAAAATGTTTAGAAAAACAAGAGGTAAAAAAAATAAGTTTTATGTCTTTTCAACAAACATGTTTAGAAGATTTTAACAAACAAAAATGAATGAAGAAAATACTTATTAGTTTTAATTGGTAATGAAGATCATATCTTATTGATTTGCTTGTTTCAGTAGATAATATTATTATCTAAAAAAAAATAATGCTTTGTGATCACGAACTAGTGTTAAAGTATTGTTTAAGGAGATGTTGTATAAAGATTTAGAGATTTTAATAGAGATCTCGTAATGGAGATTTTTCATGGAGTGATGTTTCATTCCAATCTTCATCCTCTATTCTTCCCTCTTTTGATTTTTTAGTGTTAAAGTATTGTTTAATGAGATGTTGTATAAAGATTTAGAGATTTGAATAGAGGTCTCGAGATGGAGATTTTTCATGGAGTGATGTTTCATTCCCATCTTCATCCTCTATTCTTCCCGCTTTTGATCAAAACACATCGATCATTTCACTTAATGTGAAACAATATCATTTTTTTACCTTAATTGAAATAAGGTTTTCCAATTTCAAATCATGCCAAACTTAATCTTTGTCCCTATATTTTAACACCTTGTGTTTTGGTTTCTAGGCTTCCAATTCTCTTATTTTCAGTCAATTTTCAACTTTTTCTCTTAATTTCTTTCAATTTTTCCTTTTATTGAATTACAATGTGCCCTCTCATATCGGTCTTTGATTCTTCAATCTTTCATTTTTTTAAGCCAAATTGACTTTTAATTTCATTATTTTTTAATTAAACCCTTAATCAACTTTTCACTTTTCAATTTATTTCAAAATAATCCTTTAACTTCAAATCTCCTTCGCTCTTAGCAAAATTAAATCAAATTGAACCCTTTTTTTTCTAGTTTTTTGATTGAAACCTTGATCATGGCTCAAAAATTCTCAAACTTTATTTTTGTTTGTGATAATTAATTATTGGTCCAATCTCAACCCCAACTATTTTTTTAGTTATTTTTACATTTGTTTGTATTTTATTATTTTTTTGTATATTTTATGATTTTCAAGATTTTTTTAACACACAAGAATTAAATAATAACAAAGAAAATTAAAAAAATGATTAATATTAACTATGATTATTGGAAAGATATTTTTTGGATTTTTTTTCTATTTTTTCAAAATATATATAAAAAACAGGAAATTAAAAATTGAGTTATGACGAATATACAAGGTTTTAAAAACTCAGTGAAAAATTAATAAAAAAATTTATAATACTAATTTCAACTCACAATATAAAACAATACAATATAACAAACATGAAACTAACCAAAATGCAATATAACAAAAGAAAAAATAAGAGTGACATTGATAGGGTCCAAGAGTGCTTAAAATTATAGCTTGAAACTCATTAACATATAATTGAGGCAAGACTATTCATGCGTTAATGCGTCCAAAGTCTAAA
>Ga0325403_1004913_pt1 | contig 12518 bp, 6 predicted proteins | sample PopdelMetagenome_19_FD_205665 | JGI IMG/M metagenome (GOLD analysis project Ga0325403, IMG submission 205665) | Populus deltoides microbial communities from Bellville, Georgia, United States - Xylem-PdKOR-R4 | ecosystem: Host-associated > Plants > Phyllosphere > Stem > Wood/Secondary xylem...
GATTGGCTGTTTGAACTCTTTCAAATTGTGTAGCAAACATTGCTGGACAACACACCTCTTAGCCTACCTATTAGCAGTTTATTAGATAATAAGTGAAGCACTGAGAATATTAGCCGAGTTAATTTAAACAAAGACACTCTTGTCTGTATAAAGTAAAAATCCTATCTTGGAGTTCAAGTTGTTGGTTTTGTAGAATTATTATCAATTGGAACAGACAACGACCATACATTAACTAATCCTACTTCCCATAAGACTGTTTTATCTATCTAATAATTTAGGTTTCCATATTATTTTGCCATAGGATTGGAAATTGGAGAAGAAGTCATCTGATACATTCACACCTAATAACAGCAGTGATAACAATGGAGGAGGTGGCGGGGGAAATATTTCTTCCTCTGATATGAATGTTGATGAAGAAGCACCTCTAATTCCATCATCAAGATTGTCGCACTTTGGTCGTACACAGCTTAGCAAGTAGCGATCACACTGTATGATTTTTGAGCCCGAAGGTACAACAGAACTTATTTCAAGAGAAAAACAGGAGGCAAAGAAGCCAGTCTTAGAGAAGATGCTTTCATTCTTTGTTTATTTCTTTTTGGGTAATTGAGTAGCAAAGCGGAGGGCAATTTATTGTAACTACACTTGTAGCATGTGCATTCATCGTTGTCGTCATATAGCTTATGCAGGTGGGATCTTAGGAACCATAGCTCTCCTTAATATAATTATTGCCGTTGATTTGGATACCATTTTTAGGAGGGTATGCATGGGGTTAGTATGTATTTTCTATTCCAGTTGAATTAGATTTGACAGTTATTCATATTCATGGGTGGAACGGGTTTTTTATTTATTTTTTTAAATTAAGATGGTATTTATGAAATTTGATATCTTGGGTTGGCTGCTTTTTTCGTTCATTTTCTTGAATACGAGTTCATCTTTATTATTATTTTTTTTGGATAAAGAAGTCTTTATTCTGTCTTTTATAATTGCTTTAATCCTGCTTGATGTTCACTAAAAGTTGATTCAATTGTAAAAAAAAGAAAAAAATATGGAACGGGGATTAAAAGCTTGGTTAATGTGTTCAATAAAATTATTTAATTATCATTTATTAATAAATATTACAAAGAGACAATAAAGATTGGATTGAGATCTAAGCTATGAATGCAAAAACATGATGTTACAATGCTTTTTATTATTTAACGTTTCTATTTAATTATGCGTCAATATTTTTTTTTTAAAGAAATAAAAACTAAATCGAAACAAAAAAAGTTAGCACAATTCATTTATTTTTTATTTATCTAGCTTTGCCTTTTGTTGTGATCCTTTGCACAACCTAAGTTTCAAATTCAATTGTGATACAGCTAGTTTATAATGGCCTCTTTAACCAACTTAACTCAACGTTACTTGATAAAAAAAATTTAGTTTGTTGTTGTTTTAACTTTTGCCTAACTTGATGAGGCTCAATTGTAAAACTATGAATTGCTGATATATTAAAAAAAAAAGTTCAGGGATTGAAATAAAAATATAACATCATATTGGTTTGACATTGATTAACTTGGATTAATCATTAAATTTATAACTCGGGTCATGACACGATTATAAAGAGCTAACTTGGCGTGGTCATATGATTTGAGAGAATATGGAGAAAATAAAAGAGGAGGAGAAGAATTTTCGAACTTCCTCCTCCTTTAATGGTGTCGGGTTCTCTTAAGAAAAAAATAGGAGATATTGTTTTTATTTACAAGAATATCTCTCCTCAATTGTCCTAGATGTTATTTCTCTCAAATATCCTATCATTTGTACTTTTCACGTTCAAATGTAATTTTTATTTCATCCAAGTTTTTATATCAATTAACTAGGAACTTTAACTCTTTATGACTTTTTCTCTTAATTTATTTTTTATTCGATTTAGAATTATGCTACTTAACACAAAGTTTACAATTCTCCCATTCTCCTTTTTTTTAAGATTTTATTTGCAAAATCAATAATTACCTTTTTTCAGAAATAGTAGTTCCGGATACTTTCTTTTAATCTCTAACTCTCTTTTCCAAGTCTCATCTTCTCCTTGAGAGCTTCTCCACATTACTTTTGTAATAACCCGACTTTTTCAAAGCCAAAACAATGATTTTTTTTTTTGTTCATCACAATATCATTCTGGAAATTGATAAACCGATTCCACTTATTAACGAGGCACAATCCATATGTAATAACATCAATCAACCTTTCATAAAAAGTAGTTATACACATACACATAACAACACATTTGCATAATTACAAGGCTACATTATATATATATATATACATAGTTATAAGTTTGCATTCCTATACTAATAATAGTCATTATAAGTTTAAACAAAAGCATCGAATAACAATTATACATTTAATACATTTTATTCATACAAAATACATCGTGATCTAAAATGCGACTACATGGTTCTTTGCAAAAGTAGGGCCCTATGAGATAAAGTTCCTAGGCACCTCATTGGTGTGATATCCCTGCTAGAGTACAAATATTTACAAGAATTATAAACAAATAATGATAAGCAAATAAATAGTTAAAGGAAAACATTATTGTTACTTTCTGTTTAAAGCGTAACAATCATAGTTCTTTCATATACTTGGTATATACATAACATAGTACACATGAGCGCATCAATTCTCGAAACTAACTTATAACTTTCAAATCCGGCCATCTACTACGAACGTCATTAGCCGAAGCTAATCTTCAAACATAATTGGCCATCCACTTAGGACGTCGTTAGCCGAGGTTAATCATCAATCACAACCCGGCCATCCACTTCGGATGTCATTAGTCAAAGCTAATCATCTATCACAACCCGCTTAGGATGTCATTAGCCGAAACTAATCATCATACTCAAAACAAACAATTCCTAGACGGCTTGGTATTCATACTAACACGATATTATGTCATTCGCAATAAAACATTTTATAAATTAGCATTACGTAAGAAGAAGGTGGAAACCACATACCCGTTCCTCCCGTGGGGTGTCTTTGTCTTATCGAAGGTCCAATCTCGGTCACACCACCTAACACATCAATGGTCACAAATAAGTACATTTGCATTCGGTAATCACACAACTCGTCACCATATATATTTCAAGAATATACATGTTCATATTCAAGCGTTCCATATATTACAATCACACAATGCAATCATTATAGTCATTGAACAAATCCTGATATGTAAGTTTGCTGTACAAAATCATTAGCGAAAACTGGTTCGCTGGTGACACGAATTCGTTAGAGAACTGATTCACTGGAACATAGAATCATCTGCGAAACAGGTTCTCTAGTGATGCAAATTCATCGACGAAAACTAACTCGTTGGTGCCATATAATTCGGTAGCAAAAACTAACTCGCCGATGACATCGTATTTTGGCAAAAATTGCCAATGTATATAGGCTACTGCTGACTTAGATATCGTTGATGAAAATTGAGTCGTTGCTGACTCATAAATCATCACCGCAACACAGTTTCACAACTGACGCTGAAATCGTCAACGCATATGATTTACGGCTAACTCAGAAATCGTTGATGAAAAATTGAGTTGCTAGCAACTTAGAAATCATCAATGCAACACAGTTTTACAGCTGATGCTGAAATCGTCAGCGCATATGGTTTACGATTGACTCAGAAATCATCAACGCAACATAGTTTCACAACTAACTCTTAAATCATCAGCGCATATGGTTTACAGCTAACTTAGAAATCGTTGATGAAAAATGAGTAACTACCGACTTATAAATCGTCACCACAACACAGTTTCACAGCTGACACTAAAATCATCACCGCATATGGTTTACGGTTGACTCAGAAATCATTAATGAAAATTGAGTCACTGCCGACTCAGAAATCATTAACGCAGCACTGTTTCACAGCTGATGTTATCAGCGCATATGGTTTACGACTGACTCAGAAATCATTGATGAAAACTAAGTTGCTACCAATTTAGGAATCATCAACGCAACACAGTTCACAACTGACTCACAAATCATCAGCGCATATGGTTTACAATTGTCTCAGAAATCGTTGATGAAAACTAAGTCGCTGTCGACTTAGAAATCATCAACGCAACACAATTTCACAACTGACATTGAAATCGTCAGCACATATGGTTTACGGTTAACTTAGAAATTATTAACGAAAACTAAGTTGTTGCCAACTCAGAAATCATCAACGCATATGGTTATGAAAACTGAGTTGCTGCCAACTCAAAAATCATCAACGCAGCACAGTTTCATAGCTGACTCTGAAATCGTTAGCGCATATGGTTTATAGCTGACTCAGAAATCGTTGATGAAAACTAAGTCGCAGCCGACTCAGAAATTGCCAATGCAACAAGGTTTCACAGTTGACGCTGAAATCATTAGTGTCTATGGTTTACGGTTGACTCAGAAATCGTTGATGAAAACTAAGTCGGCAGCTGACACTGAAATCATCAATGCAACACGGTTTCACAGCTAACGTTGAAATCATTAGTGCATATGGTTTACGGTTGACTCATAAATCATTGATGAAAACTGAGTTGTTGCCAACTCAGCAATCGTGAATGGAGCATAGTTTCACAACTAGCGCTGAGATCGTCAGCACATATAGTTTACGGCTGACTCAGAAATCATTGATGCAAATTGAGTTGCTGCCAACTCAGAAATCATCAACGCAGCACAGTTTCACAGCAGATGCTAAAATCGTCAGCGCATATAGTTTATGGCTGACTTAGAAATCATTGACAAAAATTGATGGCTGACTTAGAAATCATTGACAAAAACTGAGTCACTACCTACTCAGAAATTATCAACGCAACACAGTTTCACAGCTGACGCTAAAATCATCAGCGCATATGGTTTAAAGCTGACTCAGAAATCATTGACAAAAACTGAGTCACTGCCGACTCAAAAATCATCAACGCAGCACAATTTCACAGCGGACGCTGAAATCATCAGCGCATATGGTTTACGGCTGACTCAGAAATCATTGATGAAAACTGAGTCATTGTTGACTTAGAAGTCGTAAACGCACATAGTTTCATAACTCGCGCTGAAATCAGCAGTGCATATGGTTTACGGCTGACTTAGAAATCGTTGATAAAAACTGAGTCACTGCCTACTCAGAAATCATCAACGCAGCACAGTTTCATAGCTGACGCTGAAATTGTCAGCGCATATGATTTACGGTTGACTCAGAAATCGTTGATAAAAACTGAGTTACTGCCGACTTAGAAATCGTCAACGCAGCACAGTTTCACAGCGGACGCTGAAATCGTCAGCGCATATGATTTACAGCTGACTCATAATCATTGATGAAAACTGAGTCATTGCTGACTCAAAAGTCATCAACACACACAGTTTCATAACTAACGCTGAAATCGTCAATGCATATTGTTTACGGCTGACTCAGAAATCATTGATAAAAATTGATTGTTACCGACTTAGAAATAATTAACGCAACATAGTTTCATAACCGACGTTGAAATCATCAGCGCATATGGTTTACGACCGACTCAGAAATCATCATTGCAAGCCATGTCGCGGCCGATTAAAAAATCGATAGCGACGATGGAGTTGTTTTTGCTTCTACTTTTTTTCTTTCGACCAAGCATAAGGCTTATGCTAGGCTTTCCCCTTACCAACATTTCTAACCTATTTGGACATAGAACCTCGTCAAACCACACTTCATTCATCATATATTATCAAACAACATAATAACATCTTTGTATGTTCATCTACCAAGGTTTTTCCAAAATCATCACTTCCAATACAAGCACCTAATATTGCTACTACCAAACATTCTTACATCCATATTTATATCATGGCAATGTATCAACACAACTAATAACAATTCTACAACACATAAAGGTTCTATTTCATTTTTATCACAAGTATAATCCCAAAAATCATGCCACAACATATTTTTATTTACTTGAACCATTCTCATGTAAACTCATCAATCTCATAACAAAATTCAAGCATGAACATCAACATAAATCTCAGTTCTAGCACATAAAATGTTCCTAGAAATCTAGCAGAATCACACTCCATGCATTTCATCATTTCTTTACACATTTCATGTAAGTTCATCAATCATATGTGAAAAATCAAGGCATTAATCATCAACAGACATTCTGTTTTAGTTTGAATATGTTCTTAGCTGTTCAGCAAGGTCATTGTCATGAATTTCATCGCACAATTACATGTTGTTCATCCCTTCAACCTGACAAGTTCTTCCTCCAATTTATGTGTTCAAGTTCATTCATTTCTTTTTGTTGATATTTCTAAAAATATATCCCCGATTCAGCCCCATTTTTGTCCCTCTTCCTAGTCTAGTTTTTCTTAGCAGCAGGTGTAAGGATCTTAGGCCATTTACTTGGGGTTTTCTTCTTCCTTTTGGTCTCAAAGTCATAAGAACAGGTGGAGAAGGGTTTTGGTTCATACCTTATGATTTTTAACAGCTTTAGAAAGGGATTTGGTGGTCTGTTATTCTCTTTCTGTCCAGTTTCTTCATTCCCTCACCAGTTATCCAACTGACCCTCTAGCCCTTTAGGCTCTTCTTTCTCTGTTTTTTTTTTGTTTTTCTCTTCCTTACCTAACTCACTTCTCACTCAACTCTCAAGGAAGATGGCATGCATGCTGGTTGGGTTTAGTTTTTGGTGATGAGTCATGTGATTTCATAATACAGATGTGTTGATTTGTGACCATTGATGTGTTAGGTGGTGCGATCGAGACTGGACATTCGACCGGGCAGGGACACCCCACAGGAGGAACATGTAGGTGATTTCCACCCCCTTCTAGTGTAACATGAGTTTCTGAAGTAAATTTATTATGAATGATCTATTGTTGTGCTATATAGATTGCTAAACTGTCACGAATGATCATATGAGTATTACGAAGGATCTATTGTTGTATTGTACTGAACATTAACTATCACAAATAGTTGTATGAGTATTACGAAGGATCTATTGTTCTATTATACTAAATGTAAATTATCACGAATATTTATATGAATATTGCGAATGAGCTATTGTTGTGTTATACAAAATGCTAAATTATTACGAATATTTATATGAGTATTACAAAGGATCTATTGTTGTATTTTACTGAACATTAACTATCACGAATAATCGTATAAGTATTACGAAGGATCTATCGTTGTATTATACTGGATGTTAATTGTCACGAATGTTTGTATGAGTATTGTGAAGGATTTAATGTTGTGTTATGCAAAATGCTAAATTGTTATGAAATGCTTATTTGAGTATTACAAGGGATCTATTGTTGTGTTATACTGAACGCTAAACTATTATGGAATGCATGTACGAGTATTACGAAAGGTCTACTATTATGTTATAATGAATGTTAAATTGTTATAAATCGTTTGAATGAACATTACAAAGGATGTATTATCATGTTATATAAAACCACCTATGGAGCGTTTGATTGGTTAATGATTAACTTCGGCTAATGGGATCCTAAGTGGATGACTGGGATGAACAAATGATTAGCTTCGGCTAATGGTATCCTAAGAGGATGACTAGGATGAATAAATGATTAGCTTCGGCTAATGGCATCCTCAGAGGATGATCGAGATGAATAAATGATATAAATGATTAACTTCGGCTAATAGCATCCTAAGTGGATGACCGGGGTGAATAAATGATATACATGATTAGCTTCGGCTAATGACATCTTAAGTGGATGACCGAGGTGAATAAATGATTAGCTTTGGCTAATGACATCCAAAGTGGATGACCAGGGTGAATAAATGATTAGCTTCGGCTAATGACATCCGAAGTGGATGACCAGGGTGAATAAATGATTAGCTTCGGCTAATAGCATCTTAAGGGGATGACCGGGATGGATAAATGATTAACTTTGGCTAATGGCATCCTAAGTGGATGATCGGGATGAATGAACGACTGGCTTCGGCTAATGGTGTTCTAGGATAGCCGGATTTGAGAGTTATGAGTTAGTTTCAAGAATTGATGCGTTCACGTGTACTATGTTTTGTATATACCAAGTATATGAAAGAATTATGATTGTTATGTTGTAAACAGAGAATAACATTAGGTCGGTTTATAGTGTTCAAGACAGATGATCAGGTTTGAATATTGTAATTAGCCACGGTAATTGATGAATTATTAAGGGTGGTATTTACGTAAGTAAGGAGAAATAAAAGAATTATACTCTTTTGGTCCATGAATGGAATGTAATGTTGATATTGCTTTATTATGTTTTTAAATTGCTTATAATGCTTGAAATTACCTTGTGTTGTAACAAGGACATCATACCAACATGGTGCACAAGAAAATCCGTTTTGCGACTCACACATGTTGAAAAGAATTGTATATTTGCATGTTATGGGTGATGTGAATTCTGTATGAACAGACGGGTTAATCACTCAATTAGTCGTCCGACTCCTTTTGTAAAGACTTGTAATGAAAAATTGAAATGCAACACGGATGTGTATGTGCTAACATGTAGATGTGATGTGTATGAATATACATATGTGGTATTCTTCTTATGAGGATGTTATATTGTGAAATTACATGAGGCCAAGATAAACGAAAGTATTAGTTGTGTAACTTGTTGTTTGACACTCTTATATGAACTCGTGATGATAACGAGACTAGAACATGAATGTGAATTTATGAGTATGTCAATATGATGTAATGTAAACCTATGAGTATGAAAATATTGTATTATGAGCATGTGTATATTGAGAATCCGTTTTATGAGAATGTTGATTTCCGTTATCCTACTTGGATTGTGCCTTGTTAATGAATGAAATGCAATTATAAATCTGCAGAATAAAATGGTGAAAAACATCTAGAACCTGATGACTTATATATATAAGTCCAACGATTTTGGCTTTAAAAAAGCCAAGTTGTTATACACCAGGCAATTGCTTAGCACCTCATCCTTTTAAATTACTGTACTAGATTCATTTAAATTATATGTGTGTTTGTTATGTTTCAAAAAGAGAAACTAGGAAATGGTGTAAGAGATTTATAACAAAAAAAGATAGAAATGAGAAAAAAGAGAAATGCCCGAAATGGGAAAAATGTGAAATGAAAATGGTAACGTCTGCCGTTTGAAATTTTATTAAATTGAAATAATTATTTATTGGAATATAATAATAAATGATAATGTAGTATAATAAGGAGAAAAAAATATTATGAATATTGTTTAAAAAAACCCACCTAGGTAAAACATGTTAACATATATTGATGTTAATTGAGAATGTTTTAGAATTGGTCATATTATGTCAATGTTTTAGAATTGGTTTGGGGACTAGAATTTCCTAATGAGATTATTGTCTTAATTTCACCTATAGTCATAGGTTATGAAAAGATAAATATATATTTATGGATACAAATGAGTTATGTGTTATAGGTACATCTAACACATGGTTTCATCCCTAAGATTACTCTACGAATCATTCTATGAAGTTAGTACAGAGATAGTAAATTGCGTAATCACATTATATATTGTATTTTGAATTATTTTTTATGTTTATAAAAAAAATACAAGATGATAAATTATGGGAAATGAAATTTTAAACTTAAAAAAAAATTACATGTATTCTTTTGGTGGAAATGAACGTAAATGTTTTTGAAATTACAGGGCGTTACAAAAGGCAACTTGCCTGATAGGTTAAAAAAATTATGAGGATGAAATAGAGAAAAAAAAGATAAAACTAACAAAAAAAACTCTTAACCCAATGTTTTTCCTAGCCCAAGTTTAAACTAGACTGTGTGAGAGTTGTCTTAATATGACCTTATTGACTTGACTAATCCAAAGGCAACCCAACTGATAGGTAAAAAAATTTTAAGGATAAAATTGATAAAAAAAAAAAGAAGATGCAATTGATAGAATAAAAATCTTTCAATCCGACTCTTTACCTAACCTGAGTTTAAAATTAAACCGTTTTAGAGTTACCATGACGTGATCTAATCAACTTGGTTAGTCCAAAGATAACCTGAATGATTGTTAAAAAATTTAAAGATGAAATTAAGAAAACAAAGTATCAAATTGAAAGGAAAAAAAATGAAGGAAATGGAAAAAAAAATAAAGGAGGCTGAATTGAAAAAAAATAAAGGAGATTCACTTCTATTCATAGTTATTAAACCCAGACTGGCCCAACGGGTCGACCTGGGACTCAGTCGACCCGGTGGCTAGACTAGTTTGAGTAAGGCAAAAAACCGGCCAGTGTAAAAACCCAGCAAAACCCAGATTTCAATGTACGATTTGAAACCCTTTAGTATATATATTTTATGTTCCCAATAAAAAAATTATTTTTTCAATATGAGATTTGAAGCCTTTTAGTATATATATTCTATGTTCACACGAAAAAAATTATGTTTTTTCAATGTGAAATAAAAAAACTTTTTGGTTTAAATACTTCAACTTAAAAGACTAACATGATATCTTTTTAATGTGAGATTTGAAGGATTTGAAAGTATACATACTCTATGTTCACAAGAAAAAAGTTATTTTTTCAATGTGAAATTTGAAGCCCTTTAGTATATATACTCTATGTTCCCAAGAAAAAAAATTATTTTTTCAATGTGGGATTTGAAACCCTTTAATATATATACTTTATGTTCACAAGAAAAAAATTATTTTTTTTTCAATATGGGATAAAAAAACTTTTTTTGTTTAAATACTTCAACTTAAAAGGATAACATAATATCTTTTCAATGTGGGATAAAAAACTTTTTTGATATATTCTTTTAAACTTCATTATTTACAATATATATAGCCTATATTCACATGAATTGATTCTTAATTTTTTCATATGAAATATTAAAATTTTAAATATTTTGTTTTAATTTTTTCGGGTTGACTCGTGTAACTTATGACCCCGCCCCTTGGCCGGGTCAAACCCCAGGTTGGGTTTGATAATTATACTTTTATTAAATTTCCTAATTATTTTAGTATAGTACAATAATAAATCTAAAAAACTAAATTAAAAGCCTGTTTACAATTAAATCACATGTTAAATTAAATTCGATTAGTAAATAAATTTGAATTCAATTGATAACCTGATACAATTTTTATATTTAAAAATAAAATATTAAACTATATAATTGAATTCAATTATATTATTTTACATATATTTGAAATGAATTGAATTAACAATTTTTACTATTTTACTTTTAATTTATAAATCATTTTACTTATATTGATATCTTCATCTTACTTATATTGAAATAATATATATATATATATATATATATAAATTTATATTAACCATGGAATACGTACGTTCAAAATATAATGCAAAAGTACAGTCACATAAACCAACTTTTTAAAACACAAATAGGAACGCCCACATTAGATTCTATTATTTAAAAAAATACTTTAATTAAGTTTCTGATTAATTGTCGCCTTGAAGGCCCTATTAAAAAAATTCAATAAATAAATAATAATAATAAAAAACAGCAAAGAAAGCTTTTCAAGCTTATAAATTGATGCTTCTATTACAGTACACACATTACCTGTATAAAGCAAGATTATTAATTTCATTCTGCTAGAATGGTTCGAAATATTCTATATTAATTTAAAAAATAGAATAAAAAAAAATAAATTTCATTTTATTTTAAATCTCGGTCTGTTCCGAATTTTTTAGCTAAATTCCGCTCGGAACATTCCGGTTTCATTCCACATGTTTCGTTCCGTTCTTAAAAAGTCATTGAATCAAATTGAACCTTATTCAATTTAATTAATTAAATCATTTAATTATAAAAAGCTATTTTTCATTACTATTTTCAATAATAATGATATTAATAATGATATTAAAAATTATTATTACTATTTTCATTAACAATGATATTAATTTTTTAAAATTAGATTTATCATTAATATATATAGTTTATATTCATGTTGTTTTTTTTTTCATGTTTATACTTTGTAGGAATTTAAGCAAAATAAAGAATGTTTTAGATTCCATTAGCCTTGATAACATTGACCTAACTTTATATTTAAAATATTTATTTTAAAACATTTTACTTTCATAATATTTTGATATTTTATTTAAGTTCAATTATTTTAAGTTAAAAATCTTTTTAATCTTGACTATTTAGAAATATTTTAAATTTTAAAATTATATTTATTTGGTATTATGTTTGTATTGTATAATTTATAATTAATTTATCTAGAATTTGAATTATATTTGTTTTATATATATATATATATATATAAAAAGTGAAAATACTCTAAAACTAAAACATTTTATTTTAATTAAAAAAACAAAATATTTATCGAATTAATAAAGAAAAATATATAATGTAAAGCATGTCCTTCCTCAGTACCTACCATTGACAACTCCTCGTCTTCTTACCCATTAGGCAACACCCAGAATTGGAAACCCTACACCCTACAAGAATCTCTTATTTTTAGAGAATTTTGCAATGTGGGTGGCTTTAGTGAATGATAATTGGCTTATTTCCGATTGTGGTTTGGATTTAAAGAGGAAAGTTTAGAGCTTTGGAGTTTCTTAG
>Ga0325403_1004915_pt1 | contig 12516 bp, 8 predicted proteins | sample PopdelMetagenome_19_FD_205665 | JGI IMG/M metagenome (GOLD analysis project Ga0325403, IMG submission 205665) | Populus deltoides microbial communities from Bellville, Georgia, United States - Xylem-PdKOR-R4 | ecosystem: Host-associated > Plants > Phyllosphere > Stem > Wood/Secondary xylem...
ATAATAAAATATTTTTGGCTTTGCTCTCCCACCTAATATTTTTGGAGGTGTGCAATTTATTTTCTAAAGTTTTTATCCAATTTGTCAATCACTGTTGAATTCGATTGGCGTGTGGCCAAACATCCAGCTATCCTGGCGGGGTTGGCTGATACTTCTGCCTTTGTCAGACGGCCATATTGTTTTTTTCTTTCTAAAACGTCCTCATACTTTGCGCTTTTTATATTTTTCATTTTTTTTTTCTCTTCACTGATTTCAAAGTGATTCGGATCAGTTGTTGAATTAAAAAATAAGAGGAGAAAAGGGTTACAATATTGGGTTTTTTTTTTTTGAACCATATTAGCATAATAAACTTAAAAACTTAAAGGAAAGATGGTGTTTAAAACAAATCCTACGCAAATGTAAAACGCGATATAAACTAAATATTGTATTTTTAAAACATGGTATTTGGAGATTAAAGGTTCTAAATCATTATATTTAATTCATATCGCATTTCAAAATATAAAATTTATTTAAATATCATGATTGTAAAGCACGAAATGTAAAATTTTAATTGATTTTAAGGTTCACAAGTGCCACATCAATTAGATTTTGAAATGGCTTCATATTTTATTATATGAAAACCTACTTGTGAAGGAAGTAAGAGGTACGAGGTCAATCTAGTTGAATTGATTCTTTTTGCCTGGCTAGTTGATTTGGTAGGAGAAAAAAGTGTTTCTATAAGAATTTTTTTTTGTCAGGAGCAATTGTACAAATGCCATCAAGGTGTATATAAATATCCCGTTTTTAAAACGTGATAGTTATATAAATGTTGTGTTTTATAAGTACAATAAGATATTAAATATCTTGTTTCTGAACCGTAATATCTCTAAATTATATTATATGCTAATTGGTCAATTTACCCTAAAACATTATATAAGTATAATTGTCGTTTAATAAGTATTTGAATTTTACCAAAAATGCTTTCAAATTCGTAAAATGCATTTAATATTTTTTACTTTTAAAATTTTTCAATTATATAAAAATAATGCAAACGATATAATTTAAAGGGTAGTAGTCTCAGGGCATCAATAATACTAGTATATTGACTCATGTTTTTTTAATGTAAAAAAAAATTAAAAGTAAAAGAAAAATTTTAAGCGCTTTGAGTTTGGCGGCCATGAGTATAAAGAATATTTTAAGTGTCTTGCGTTTGACAGTAATATCAAACCCAACACGCACCAACAACTTTTAAAATAAAAAATAGAAAAGACAACGTCCCCCATAGTTCTTTGAACATTTACAGTTTGGTTCACAGTGTAAAATACTCTATGTCTACAGTGTGGCTAAGCTAGACCCAACACCCCCGTGATCATCTGAACATTTACAGTGTGGTTCACAGTGTAAATACTCTATGTCTACAGTGTGGCCAAGCTAGACTCAACACCCCCATGATCCTCTGAACATCTATAGTGTTGTTCACAATACAAACCCTTTATGCATACAGTACCAACACAATAATTTTCTCATGTATTTTAAAATATAGTATAATATGCTAGGAAAAAAAAGATATTAAATTTAATATATACACACACATTTAATTAAAAAAATAATTTCTCTTTTCTTGATTTTATTTGATCAACTGTTAATTTCAAAACTGACACCTTGGTGAAAAAATTAAGGTTATGTTTGGTATTGGGAATTAACTTTGTTTTTAATTTTTTGAAGTTTTAAATTATTTTTTTATTGTTGCAAGTGATAATATTAAAAATAAATTTTAAAAAATAAAAATATTATTTTAATAAAAAATATTTTAAAATGTAACTCCTACCTCACTGTTATCTTAAACAGCTCAAGACAGAGACGAAGAAACTAGGGAATGCCGCCTCCTCGCATCACAAGTGAGCCCTTCTGTTTTAGCCAGTAGTTTCTGCTGAAAATTCACATCAAAGAACATTCTCTTGGTTTTGAAAGCTTTTTTTTTTTTTTTTTTAGGCTGAATGAATGTCTTATCGATTTTGGATGGTTTTAATACAATATATCGAAACAATCTAAAAAAAAATATCTAAATGAGTAAAAACTATCAATCTTTTTTTTTAAAAAAAAAAAAAAAAACTAGTATTAGCAATTCCTAGCAAATAAACCCTGTTGTGTTACTTTGAGAGAGAAGGCACGGTGACTGCTTCCTGAAGTCAAATTCCACTGTGTGTTCCGGCAAGGGGAATTTATTCTGCAAAGCTTGAGGTAAATCCAACTGCGTGAGCATGCATGGTTAATCAATATCTACAAGTTTCAAGATTCAGAAGAGAGTCGAATTGAGCTTAAAGCATCTGAAATCATTTTGTGGGATTTTCTTTAAAGACTCTATTTACTCTCTTGGTTTCTGTTTGTAGATGACGACAGAAGACGCCATGTACAGCTCAAATATTTCTGTTTTTCTTTTTCTTTTTTTGGCTTACATGTTTTTCTCTGAGCAATACATCGGTTGTCAAATCAAACATCCACTCCAATATGCTTCGAACTTGGAAGCTTTTAGTACGGACAATCAATGCATCTATCTCCTTGTTCAGTTTATCATCATTAGTAACAAGCCTACCAGACCGTGTATCAAGGTTTGTGGGGCCCAGGGTTGAACTCCATGGTTCTCTGCAGAGGATAGGCTGCTCTCTTGTATTATTATGGTGGAAAGTTCACACCTCGTTTAGCATCCGATGACCTCACCAACACATGATGAAGACAGGAATCTACTTCGTGTTAGGAAACATTGTTTAGATGCCCACTTTGAATGCAACAGAGATGAGGACTGCTAGCAATTCTGGAACTACACGCCCCACTCTACTTTGCATGAAGCGCATCTGAACAGCACAAATTCCAGCAAGGCAATGTGGGAGGCAACTGGGGAAACGAAGAAGAAAGATTACTTTAAAAGAAAAAGGAAATGAGAGCACAAAACAAACTCTTTCAGGGCACTGAAGTCGGAAAATTGTATGCAGGTGAGTGATACGGGGAACCACATATGGAAAACCACCAAAGGGTAGCCGACTGCTGACATAAAGGGAGCGAGCAATTCACTGAAGGTTTCATATTGTATTATTCCATGTGGAAAATTTATCCTGTATGCTATGGTGATGTTCAGAGTAAAATCCCATGAGTAGGATTTTGAAGTGTTATAACCTGGTGTTCCGTGACTTAACATTACGAACAAATATTTAAATATTTAAGACCTGTTTATTTGTTAGAAAATAATTTTTTTTAGAAAATAAATTCTGAAAAAATAAATTACTTTTCAATGTTTGACAGTGTAATGAAAAATAAATTGAAAAATATTTTTCTATATTTGGTTACATTATAACTTGATATTCTGTACCTTCCCATTACAGTAAACTATTAACTGAACTCTTAAGGGAACATTTAAATCTAGTTAAGAGTTCCCCAGGTGAACAGTAGGCCGAAAAATACATAATCAAGTGCTAAAGCAGACGTTTAACGCCTTTTTCTAATTCTACGACAGTTCAAATTTCTGATTCAAACTGTTTCACTAGAGGATACGAAATCGTGTACCTTCTATTCTATAGGTAATTCAAGAGTGCATCAGCTGAAGAATTCTTCAACCGACAGCTCTGTCCCAAGTGAACATCCCCAAAAAGATATCTGCGCTCACCATTAATCAAATAGAAAAGAAATAATTTTAAAAAATAAATATAGATCAGAATAGTTATCAGAAACAAGATTTGTAGAGAATGAAAAAAACCTATATTCACAGTACTCAGGCCACGAACATCGAGCTTTCCCATAGTCCCAGTAACAATCTTCATCTCTTAAAGGTCCACGCTTAGCTATTATAAAAAACACATCAGTGAACATATTCAACATAAGCCTTGAAAAAAGAGAGAACATGCAAGTCAAGATTCACCTTTGGTAACAAATTTTGATTTTGCACCGGGATGGATATCGTGCCACATCTGAAGCCACAACTCTCTCATTAGAGCTGGGGATCTAACAATGTTCCTGTGACTTGCTACATGGAGAGATGGCTTCAATTAAATTTGATCTATAAGAAACCAAATTTGTCTAATGCTCTAATTACACGAGATAAAAACATAATTTCAGTGCAAGGCAACCGAAATTTGCAGCCTAAACATCAACTTCTCAGCAAATAAAGTTGCAAAAGAGAGAGAATTCCTTCTTGCTGTTGCATCACTTAAAATACCTCCATTATGGGACTTCCAGGATTTTTGTAAAAGCAAGATTCCAGGGGGGGGGGGGGGGGAAAGCAAGATAAAGATCTTATGTTTCAGTTTCTTAAAAGTTTGTGGTAGCCTAAGATCTGTTCTCAAATTGAATTCCTTTCAAAAGTTCCAAATTACTTCAAAGCTAGCCAAAATAAATAATCTACTTGAAGATCATACTAAGTCAACAGAAACCATTTGTTGCATTCGATCCACAATCACATCATTTGTAAAGCCCGTGATCCTTAGCTATATCAGATTGGCTACAGTCACGTACATCAGTAATTTGAAGTAGAAGTTCTTTAGTAACTGTACTTTTCAGTCATATGTACTACAAAGAATGTATTGCACCTTTATCAAGCTCCCAAACTGCTGTTCTTCTTCCTGGAATACTTTCAGAATCTTCATAATAGGTGATGTACTTTACTCTTGGAGACCTTGTCATGTTGGGAACTATATCCTCTTCGTGCTGATGTTCTACATTCAAATCCACTTGAACATCGGATCCATCATGCTCTGACTGCAATTTTCAGGAAAACAAACCAGGCAAGCCAAATTCTCAGAGAAAAGTTCACTTCACTGGTAAGGAAGCTCAGTGGGAGCTGCTCCTAGGACATCTAGCTATACCAGAAATACCATAGGGTTCGGGCATACTTAACTATTCAAGATTAATGGAAGAGTTATTTTTAATCATTAAACAAAGATCTAGGTATGATCTAAAGTCTGAAATCTTTTTTCTTTCATTTTGTTTGGTCAATAACTACAAAAGCTACAAATCCCAACTAGTGATTGGATTTGATTGATCGGCAAGAATTGCAGTGCAACTTAATTTAGAAACATATCAAACTGTATGTAGAGAAATGAATCCGTGCTTATCCATCATAAGTAAAGCCACCATTCTACACAAATACTACACTTAAACAATGCAAATTAAGTTAGAAGATTGCTTGTAGCAATAAGAGAGTACAATCAACAATTATACCAGTAGATGCATACTTGCCACAATTTTTATTGTTTCTGCATTAAGCATAGTACTATAATAGCTTGTTGTTGTTTAGTTTTTTATTAGATTATTGACTCACACTACACTACAGGTCAGATCAGAATTTTTTTCATAAAAAAATATTCAGGCATTGCTAACGTGTTTTGTAGTAGATTTAAAAAAATATATATATAGTGTGGGGTTAATCTGATGTGACCCGATCAACTTTGCGGATCAAAAAACAATCTGGATGATTGATAAAATTGTAGTTTGACTAAAAATAATTGAAGAAGATATCTTTTTTAAAAGATATTAAGACTGACAGCTTATTGGATTGATCAGGGTAACCTGGATTGACCTGTCAAATCTGCAACCTAGGTCATGAGACCAGGATAGTCTTATAGAAAGTGAATCGAACCAAATTATGAACTTCAATTCCCAATCAACCCAATATTAAAAGATGAAATTAAAAAAAAAATTGATTAAGAAATACAAAAAAAACAACCTGAGTCAACTCGGGTTAACCTTCAAACCTTTGACTTAGGTAATAAGACCAGGATAACCTTATAGAAAGTAAATTAAAACAAATTATAAAGCTTAATTCCCACTTAACTCAATGTTGAAGGATGAAATTAAAAAATAAAATAAAAAATAACCTAAAAATTACCCAAGTTAACCAGGTTAACTCACCAAATCTGTTATCCGAGTTATAAGACTGGAATTAACTCATAAAAAAAAACTAAAACAAATTATGAATCTCAATTCTCAATCAACAACATTGAAGGATGAAATGAGAAAAAAATAAATTAAAAAAAGAACAAAAAAAAACTTGAGTTCACCAGATTAACCAATTAAACCTGTGACCCAATCTTAATACTAGGATAACTTGATAAAATACAAATCAAAATAAATTATAAAGTTCAATCCTAAATAAACCGTGTTAAAGTATGAATTGAAATTTGAAAAAAAATACAAAGAAAAGAAAAAAACACATCACTATTCTAGTGAGTGTGATCTGTGAGGAGGGGAACAGTGAATTCCCCTTCTCAATTAGCTTTTGTTAATATTGAGCATAATTCATTTCTTCATTAGCTTTTATTAATATTGAGCATGCAACTACTTCTACTACGCGCGCTCGCGCGCACTATTTTACCATATAAACTACAAGTACCTGAGGAGCCCTTGTTATGTTCACTTTTGGTCCAAGCCAATTCTTACAAAAGGAGAGAGAATTGTATGGTACCTGTATCAGATATCCTATATTATATGAAAATAATAGTAAATTATGAATTGCATTACATTAACCTGGAAGTCTGAAAAGGCTGTATGATTGTAATAATCAATTGCCTGTCTAATTTCGTAAGCTTACCGTATCATCCCCACTTGCAGCTCCAGGATTACCTTCGACCAAGTTCCCTGACCTACAATAACAATAAGAGTACATCATCATATGTTACAGATCCCGAAAAAAGGGGAAAGAAGTATTTCACAATAACCATGTGCACAACATTTAGCATCCATATGTTTTACAATCATCCTATGGCACTCAAAAAACACAGATAGGCATGTACAAATGCATATTGTTCCTGACTCGACTGACTAGCCTACAACTTGAGTTTTTTCTTTTTTCATTTAAAGCACAGACAGCAGTGGGTGGACAAATTGATAATCTTAGCAATGAAAGATAGCATTACATATTTCTTGAAAAACACCCAACAACATATCCATATTACATGAACACACACATAACAGCAGCAGTGGGGATGGCAGTTACCTGGAGTACAGAGACCCTTCAAGCTCATAAATGACATCGGTTGTGATCCAATTATCAGGGTAAGGCTTGCCACTCGGTGCAAAATAGTAACCAACCTGTTTTCTCATTTACAAGACATCAAAACCATCATCCCCTAGTCTTAAGAAGCAACCATCTTAGAGTGAAAATAACCTAATACCTATCAGCTATCCTACAAACGGATTGGAAATATCCTTAATAAAGGATGGTGAGAAATTAACTGATTATCACAGTTAAGACTAATAGAGAACTACACATGCAATAAAAAACAGGTGACTCTTTCAGTTTGAGAAAGAAAAGAAACCGGTTGGATACATGCTTTAAGATTATGAATATAAATACAATATTAGATTTTACACAACATTTTCCATGTATGGAAAGATAATAGCCATCATGAATAAGAATAGTCCGTATTCCTCAATGAAAAAAAGAGTTTATAACCAATGTAGCAGTAGATACAAAGGGATTCCCCTTGCATCTAAATGGCACAATTAGGAAAAAAAAGCTCATTGGAGAAAGCAATTATATTGTCTCTGTCTGGTGCTGTCATGACAAATAACAGTTATTTCATATACTCTGAGAGGAAAATTATACCTCAGTCCTTGAATCTATTCCATAGATGCAGAAAACATTTTTTATAGGTGGTCTGTCCCAAGGTGTTAGTGGATTCAAAACAGGATCATCATGATATGACCTAAAAAATACATCATTTCAGATTAGATGCACACATCATGTGAGATGAGATATGTTTTTTCAACACGCATTATTGCAGTTAATAGTGAATTACAAAGCAGGCGACATGAATAGAAGGTGCCTGGGTATAACAACACAAAAAATCACAGCAATTGATGAAGAAAAATAGGGTTGATCAAGAAGGTCAATTAGGTTTGCCACAACAAGTCAATGAATGTTACACCTACAAGGGAAATTTTAGCATTTTACTTGGAAAACCTTTCAAAGCAAGCATAAAACAGCTAAAGTTCAGTGTCAGCATTTATTAAGAAGATGCCTACTTCTTTAATTGGTATAAAAGCCTCTTGCTATCTGGTTCATAATCTTCTATTGCTTTGAAAAGGGTCCCATCTGATATTTCACGAGCTGAAAAGGATAACTGAGTAGGAAGCCCGCATTCCATGCTAGACAAGTTGGTTTGAGCTAATTCGGTAACTGACGGATAGGCATCAAAGCCTGCAAATTAAATTTGCGTGAAGCATAGGAGCAAAATAATAATAATGTCATCATGGGATGAAACTTGAAAGTCTTACCACGAACAGAAGGAATTTCTATGTTGACTATATTTGTTGGCCATCCAGAATAGTTTAAGCGAAATTCCTGCTCCTCACATTGATATGTGTGATGACCCTTCCTGAATCCCCCGGCAAAATGCCTACAGTAAGAATTTTCGGTTCTACAATACTTAGAAAATGGCATCATCCATAACGAAGAAGCAAAAGAATTGAACATCAATCGAGCTGTTCCCTGGTACCTTGCCAAAATACATGACAAGCATGTGTTAGAATAGGCATCCAGATCCAATAACACAAGATAATATGATAGACGTCCAAAAACTTCTAACAAACTGGTGAAAGTCACGGCTGTCAAACCAGTTCTGACAAGGTATAGAAAGGTGAAAGAGCATTTCAAAGTTTACTTGAGTGAACTCATAACAGATGACTATACAAACTCGTCTGCTTTTACAAACACTACTTACTAATTCTAATCGTGGAAAGTTTTGAGGTATGTTTACTATATAACTGATTTAAGTAATCAGAGCAAGAAAAAAGGTGAGAGATATCGAGGGGGCAAATGACTGCTCTATAACAAGAAAGATGACTGTAAAAATGAGGATATATTAATCGATAAACATAAGTGTCAACTAAAGAACGTTTCAACAAATGAATGGGTAACCTCAGAAACTGGAAGACCAAATGTGTTCCCGAAAAATGTTGCTTTCACTGTCTCAATTGCACCAAGAAGAGGAGCTCCTGGAACCAAGCAACAAAGTCAAGACAAATGAATGCAATTTAACCAATTCAAGAGACTCCACCATCTAGGCAAATGGATATGATGCAAAAAAACCATACCAACTGCAAAATAGGCATGAATGTGTTCATCAAGCCACTGGTTATAATGTTTAGGTGCAATTTCCAGTTTTAACCATTCCAGAAAGTAGCGGAAGACATTGTTACCCAAAGAATGGGCAAATACTATTGAGGGTCCTCCTCGAAGTTTAAGGGCAGTTTCAAATGTTAACCTGCAAATAAGGAAAAAAAAATATAAGGTCCTTTGGATCAATCACAAGATGAACTTCATTCTCACACTTCACTTTTGGGACAGAGAATTCAGATGATTAGGCATTTTCAAATCCTTTTGCATTTATTTATTGGTCCAACAAGTACACATCCTGAGAAATTCATGTTAAGCACTTCCATAAAAACAAAATGCATGAATCTTGGATTCAAATTAAGAGTACTATTAAAAACAATATTTCCCAAGTTTCCAAAACCTTGATTCTCAGTAGTTTGTTTTTAGTTGACCGACATATAATTAGCTGTTACTTATTTGTGAGGTTCTATGCTCATATAGATTGTGATGAAGAAAATGTAGTCAAACTGAGCCCGTCATACAATGTGATAGTGGCTATTTTCAGCTGATGTACAGAGTAGCGACTATGCATCCTAAGTTGATATTATATGAAACAAGTGATCTATCAGAAATGATTACTATGGCTATTAAAGTATTAACGCTAGTATGCCATTAAGAAATGTACAAACTTGAGCCTGTGAAAATAAAGGTCTCGCTCCTCAAGCATTGATGGTGACAATCTCCAGTCATATGGCACAGCAATGATTGAATTCGCCTCGATGCCAAACTCTATGCACCACTTAACCCAATCTTTCCACACTGAAGAAAGAGGACCTGAAGATCATATCCCAATAAATCCATCAACATATATATTCCTTCAGCGCAAACTCAATATACTAGAAGCCATTAAATTCAAATAATTAAATAAAATGTAAGACAAAAACAGGGAAAAAAACCTGTGATATAACCAGGATCAAGTTCCGTAATAGCAGAAAGACCACTATCGGGACGCGATTTGCATTCAGGATGGTCTGTTTGATTGTAAGGGTCAAGTAACATGCACTTAAGCCAACAGTTCACAGCAGAAAGTAGCTGCATATTGCATTACAAATCAACATCAGCTCCTTCACTATTAATCAATAATTCATCGGCCACTAGCTGCTAACATACGGGGGAAAAAAACTAATATTTGTAAAAAAAAAAGGCAGGGAGTTTGGAATAAATTCCTGATTTAACCAGGACAATAAAAAGACGTCTATTATTGGATAAAATCTCTCGTGTTCAACAAAAAAAAAATATTATTCATTATATTATTTTCTAGATTGGCCTAACTTTTCACGGAAATCAAACAGAACGAAAAGCCAAAGAGTTTGGAATAAATTCCTGATTTAACCAGGACAATAAAAAGACGTCTATTATTGGATAAAATCTCTCGTGTTCAACAAAAAAAAATATTATTCATTTTATTATTTTCTAGATTGGCCTAATTTTTCACGGAAATCAAACAGAACTTCATATAGAAATTCCTTTAGCTGAAAGAAAAAAGAGCATGATTATTTATACTTACTTTGGTGGTGTCAAGCCAGACCAAGTCGAGAGGGTTGAAGTTGAGAGGAGAGTAAGGACAATCAAGGAAAGACCACGCTCTAAGCTGAGTAGATGCGAATCCTGGAATTATAATTCCGGATAACTTGGAGTAGTCTCCGATGAACTCTCCGCCGTCAACGGGGGTATTATGCAGCGCTGCGTGTATAAGTAGAACCACCAAAATGGTGGCAATGTGGAGGTTTACTCTCATCTTTCATCTCACTCGTTTTTTCCTTTCCTTTTTTTTTTTTTGGCTTTGCAGTTGAGAGATTTTCTGGTGTTTTGATTGATTGGTTTTTGGAATGGAAACGTAGGGGCTTGAACGAATATTCACAATTTCACACGATGTTTGCTGACTGCTTTGACAAAACCACTAGACGACACGTCACTCCATCGATTTCTCATGCAGCCCTTTTTGAACTCGTCACGACGTCGTCAGAAAGACAGACGGCCTCTGATTTGAAAACTTCATTTTTGGATTAACTTGATTTTTTTTTTCGATCATAATATTCTTGATTTTTGGAAAAGTTCTTCTTATTCTAAGTCACGCAAATGCCATGTGCACAACCTATCAATAGACGCATGCAGTGCATGTGGTTGTTACACGCGCATGCAATACATGTACGCAGCCAACGCAAATCTAGCCCCCTGGATTTCCCATCCTGTCCGGCCCCTTGCCAATTAACACACAATTTCAAAAGCAACCACTTAACCCAACAAGTTGTCGTCAACACAAATCACAATTTCATATCAAATCATTTCATAATTAAAGAAGCTCAATTCTTAGATAAAACAATTCATTACAATAAACAATCTCAATTCATGTACATCATGTAACAACATCTAATATCAACGAGTCTGCACTATTAGAATCATAAGCATGTCGTCGTGCTGCACAATAAACAATTTTATTTTCTTCTATTGCAATGTTCAAACGATCAGCCTCTCTAACCTTGTCACGTGAAAAATAGCACGATGAGAACCAAGTATTGAATGTGTCATACACAACATTGTTAATAACATCACGAATCGTAATTGCAGCTCTTTGACCCTCACGTATTAAAGAATTCACCTAATGTATAACAAAAGAATGTTTCATCATTTTGTAATTGTAAAACCCCGGGTAATATCATTAATAATAATAAAAGTAAAGATTACAAAAAATAAGAGAAAGTGATAGATTAAATTATAAGAATGATAATAGATTTGAGAATATAAAATAAAATGTTTTGTTCGAGTGTTAAAATATAAAAATAAATAAAAATTTATGGAAGTAAATTTCACGTAACTGAAAGTACCAATGAGTAACTTAGTGATATTCAAAATAGCTCAAATAAAATTTGGTATAAATAGACATTAGGATTTGAGAAATTTTACTTGAAAATCATAAAAGTAACTATTGAGGGACATAGAAGGAATTTGTAAAAAAAGGTTGTGTGTGTGTGTACAAGTGTGTGCGCGCACGCGGGGAACGAAAAAAAATAAAATAAACCTTACTTTTCAAAAAAGAGAGAGAGAGAGAGAAGCATTCGGCCAAAGAGAGGGAAGAAGTCAAAGCTAGGGAAAAGTCCTCAATTTAAAAGTGTTAAAGCTTTGGATATTTCTTAGTAAGGTGCTTAACACTTTTAAATAAGATTCTTGAAGAATTTATGCTTTAAATTGATTGAACTTTATGGAATTAAAAGTTAGGGTTCTTGATAAATTTTGAAAAAAGTTACAATTGATTGTGAAATTGTGTTAAGATTATTGAAGTAAGTAGAGAAAGTAAAAAATTATAGTAATTGAAGCAAAATTTTAGGTGTTCTTAAAGAAGGGATTTTTGACAAAATAATAATAATAATAATAATAATAATAATAATAATAAT
>Ga0325403_1004916_pt1 | contig 12516 bp, 6 predicted proteins | sample PopdelMetagenome_19_FD_205665 | JGI IMG/M metagenome (GOLD analysis project Ga0325403, IMG submission 205665) | Populus deltoides microbial communities from Bellville, Georgia, United States - Xylem-PdKOR-R4 | ecosystem: Host-associated > Plants > Phyllosphere > Stem > Wood/Secondary xylem...
CTAGATTTGTTGGTTGTGGTATGAATTGTTAGTGGTTACTGGCGACTAGCCTAAAAAAATTGAGTTTAGGGTTTTTTTAATGTTTTTTTTAAGAGTGTGTGGCCTAGAGAGAGGTTTTTTTGTATTTTTTTGTTAGTTTTTTTTTTTGTATCCTCTCTCGTAAACATTCCCTTTATTTGTGTGTATGTAACTACCTATTTTAGGTAAAAACAATTTTGTCTTCTTCCCCTTAATTGTTTAGTTCCCAAGTAATCTAAATTTTTTCTGGTCCTTCATTTTTTTTTCACTTTTGGTCTCTCTGCCCATTTATTATATTTTTATTTGTTGTATTTTTATTTGTTTTTAAAAGGCAACATCAACGTTGACTCAAAAAAATACATTAACAACTGAATACATTGAAAGTAGATTTTTTTAATTTTAAAGTTTTTGGAAAAGACACTGAAAATAATGCAAATATATCAAGAACATATTTTTTAGGGGTTTTTTTTTTCTATTTGTTGGTTTTTTTCTAAATAAAATTAAAAATTGGATAGCAACAATGACCTTGGTAATAACATAATTTTTTTTTATTATAAATCTTTATATTGTAACTTGTATAAAAATGCTAATTTGTAGCTTCTCCCTCATCACCCCTCTCCTTCTCCTAAAATATCTTTTAAAATTCAATAAACAATATCTAAGCTGCTTTGAGCAACCAAAAATTGTATAGCTTTTCCATACATTATTATTGTGCATTTTACACCCAACTTAACCCCGTTAATCCTCAACTCTATGAACTTCTTGTAAAGCCTTGTCAACCAATGTTTTAATAAATACAAAGAGTATGATTCTTATAACTTATTTGTAAGATGGAATTGGTTTCTCTCTTTTGTAAGGATAATTACTTAAATCGTATGGTTTTAAAGGGTTTGTTTAACAGTAGAGTTAGGGATTGGAGATGGGTTAAGATTTAGGATTCCTGTCAAAGAAAAATTTATCCTATAGGTTAAGAGGTATGGGTGATTCAATTTAGAAAAAGAAGAGGGTGTTAGGACCATTGTAATTATTTTTATAATTTTCAAGACTCTTAGGAAATCAACTTTGTAAGTACTGATCCAAACCCCCCCTCCATGCATTGATTTCAATCACTTAGTAACACGTATAATGGAATCAACATTTTCTCTTTATATATAAAAAAAAACGATGTTGAATATTGTAAATATATTTTAAGATCTAATTTAAAAAAAAAACAGATCTATTTTTTATTTAAAATAAAATTTGGGTATTTGTTGAAAATCTAGGATTTCACATCTATAAGTGCTTTTGCGATGAAAAAGCTGAAAAGAAAAAAAGGGAAAGGATTTAAAAAAGAAATTAATGTGTGTTTGTGTTATATTAACTAAAAGGGTAAATTTATCATTTCATTTTATTTTAAATTTTGATTTGACCAAGAATGTAAAGTGTAATTTTAAAAAAAGAAAGGCAAAATTAAAAAATAACTAATCTATTTGTTTGATAATATGTTTGTGAGAAGTACTACTTAAGATCATATATAGAGAGGGTAACCCAATCTACTGAGAGATTGAGCTTTAACTTATATTTTTTGTTTAATTTATTTGAATTTTTTGTTGAGTTTTATTAATTAGATTGTATTTTATGTTAGATGGTTTTATTTAGTAGGTTGAGCCCAATAGTTTATTGTTTTAGGGTTTATTATCTATTTGTAATATTTTAAATATTGCGTTTAGTTAATGATGAATTAATAAAAAAAAAAATTACAAACTTTTGTTTTTTAACCCCTAATTTTCCTCTCTTATTCAGCTCATTTCTTTCTCTTTTTTTATCTCCCTTTTCTTCTAATTCTTGTCTTTTACCTCTCCCCTATAACTTCTCCTGGTTCTCTTTTTTGTCCCGTATCAACTCTAGTATCAGAGCACAATCTTTAATTGTCCTTACAATTAAATGATTTATGAATTTGTTCAAATTATTAAATTTAAAAATTATTCATAAACCCTAGATCTTATGAGAAACTTTCATTAATAATGATAAAAAAAAAGTGGTAGTACAAAAAAAAAGTGTTTTTTTTACTTTTTTCCAATTACAATCAAGATCTATATATAAAAAGATCTTCTACCATTCTACCATTCTATTAATATAAGAAGAAGAAAATATGTTCTGATAGGATTTGTTTTAAGGTTGTGTACTTTCATAGGAGATAAAACAAATATTAATTGAGTGAAAAGATGACATAGGAGAACGGTAGTGGCAATGTGACATTGTCATGGATGGCAATGTGTCTTTTGATTTATATCGTTTATTTTTATTATTGTTTTAATTTTTTGTCAAATTCCCTAGAATTTATTTTTATTTTTTTTCAATTTTTTTCTTTATTTTGATTTACAAAAATAAGTTTAAAAAAGAAATATAAAAAAGTAAAAAGTGATCGTAACAAGAGAGGGGGGGAAAACTAAAAGCAGTAAAAGGAAGTCATTCAAGACATCATGACAACAACTCTATGACATCAATAATAGTGTACATGATCCAAGTAGTCTATCATCAACTTTAAGCAATTTGGTTAGTAAATTATTTAACTCTTTGATTCATTGAATTTTATTTTTTTGGTAATACATTTATTATTCAACTTATCATTAATAGTATTCTTTAGTTCCTAGACCAAAAAAAATATCATCTTGCATTACACTCTTATATTTTTGCTCACCTTATATCTTTCCATTAAAATTCAGTCTTTAGTACTTTGTATTAATTGTGAAGCTTATAAAAAATGGTGGAACATTATAACTTTTATTTGATTAATTGTATGCACTTAAAGGCCTATCATTGCATGCTTGTAATTTTTCTCATGTATTCTAGTCTTGTTTAATCTAAAAAAAAATAGAACTAGTTTTATCTTTTCATTGGATTCCACTTATAAGAATTAAAGTAATCGCATTGAAACTTTACGATAGTGTTGCATTTACTTGTGAATAGTCATCTAACATCCAATCTTAAGTTTGCAACTATACCATGTATCGACCTTAAGTGATATCTTTAGAACCAATTATAAGCAAAATATCATAGTGTTTGGGATAACTAGATTGGATATAGTTAGACGTTCCTTGACACAACCCGAGGGAATTGAAGATTAGAGAAGGACTAATATTTTTCATGCTTATATTAAGTACGAAGGTAAAAATTGCAAGAAAATTATTGACAATAGTTGTTGTATCAATACAGTATCTTCTAGTGTTGTGGCTCGTTTAGGACTAAAACTTATTTCTCATCCTAAGTCATAAAGTGTATCATAGGTTAACAATACCTCCATAATAATCTAAGAGAGATGTCTTTTCCCTTGATGAGATTTGGTGTGATGTGATTTAATGGAAATAGGACATGTTAATTTGGGTAGGTTATGGACATATAATTTATAAGTCACCATTTCTAGTCAATCAAATTCATGTTCTTTCATTTTAAATGTTGAAAAATCCACCTTATTGGTTACCATCGAGAAATATCAATAAAAAAAAGAAAAAGAAGAAAGTGAAAAAACACAGACTTAGCATAATGAGTCCAAATGAGTTTGAGAATGAGGTTAAGAAAAGTTTATTACGTATGTTTAGTTAAAAAGAAAATTCCAAGAAACTCTTCATGGGAATCACCTAAATAGGTAAATGTGGTTAACACAATAAATCCAAAGGAGTTTGAAAATGAGATTAATAAAAAGGTTATTGAGTCTTTTTTAGTTGTAGAAGAAGATTCAATACTCTCTAGTAGAATTGTGTGAAAAAATAATTGTGATGTTGGAAGAGTTTTAAGATAGTTGTCCCTCTAAACTCCATGATTCTTCACGCCATGTACTTGACCTCTAGCGTGTCATAGTTATTAAGCAACCACCTAAGTTCACTAATGTCTTGTCCTCTATGTTTGATATCCAACATGTTGTAGATTTTGAGCAGTTTATTAAGCTCATTGAATCTTTACTCCATATTCATATAAAAAAGATAAGGATGATCCTAATTCACTAGATTATATTCAATATATATCTATCCAGGATTCAAAAAGTGTTAGTTTCATTCCACACTCTTAGCTATATGATGTTTATGGTCATAAACCTCTTAGCTATATGATGTTTATGGTCATAAACCTAGGATGTCTATAAGTCTTCTTCCCATGTCTCCTTATATTAGCATGTCTGAATCAATTGAGTTTTTTTCATATGGAGAGTTTATGATTTATGATTTGAGATTATAAAATGAATTTAAACAAATAATGAACAATATAAAGTTCAAGTTGAGTGTCATAATGCATTTAATATTGAAGATTGTTTCATAATAAATATTAGATATAAATGGTATTCTCTTGAAACTAGTCAATAATTGCAGGCGGGTAGTAATATACCATATAAAGTGTTACAAATATTTATGTCATTAAACTACCATCAAACTTTGGTACTAACTTTACTTTTAATACAAAGCACTTGATTATATACAAATTGCAACATCATATCCCTGATAAACCTTTTGATACTCCTATCTCATTATCATTATCATCGGCATAAAAGAAACATAATAATGCTACTTTAGATGTACAAAAAAATTTTACCAAGGATGGTGAGATTCAACAAGTCCTAGTTTACGAGCTAGGAGACCAGATTCATACTATATTTGGATTATCAGATAAACATCACAATAGCTTCATCATGATCTTTGAAAGCATTATCGGAGTCGCCTTGAACTACACTCGACAAGGTCAAGTTTCTCCTACCTCAGAAGAGTTGATGGAGACACCAAACTCATGACACGATTTACCATATGTATAATCATAGACAATGGAGAATAACTCAAGAGATTAGGCTTTAACTTATATTTTTTGTTTAATTTATTTGAGTTTTATTAATTAGACTTTATTTATGTTAGATATTTTTATTTAATGGGTTGGACTCAATAGTTGGTTGTTTTAGGGTTTATTATTTATATGTAACTTTCTAGACATTACAATCAGTTGATGATTAATTGATAAAAAAGAAAAAGTTAATAACTTTTGTTTTCCAACCCCTCTTTTTCAGCTTCTTTCTCTCTCTTCTTCAACTTCTTTTTTTCTAATTCTTGTCCTTTGACTTCTCCCCTCTAACTTCTCTTCTTTTGTCCTAATGAAAGTTTTCTTAAATGAGAAGTGGAAGTAGACCATTTTATTTCATAACGAATATTTTCAATTTAATCCATATTATTTTATATAAAACCTAAGTTTTTTTATATAAAATTATGTAAATTTATAAACAACCACATAATTTTATGAAATATTTCCTCAAACTACAAGAGCCAACATGAACTTTGGTTCAAGGGAGGAGTGGGAGGCTCCTTCCCTTTCTGGGATGGCTCAACAAGAGAGGCATGCGTGGGCTTAAAAAGAAAAAAAATGAAACTATCTAACTTAAATTTTGTTCAGAAATTAAGTGCATAATTGATTAAGAAATTATTTCTACTTCGTCCAAATAGTCGAAGAGTGGATACTTTTCACCCCTTTTCAAATTACACCTTCTAAGGTGTCATTTGGTATTATGGCTGTGAGTGTGGTTCACCTGTAGCCACAAATATTATTGTTTCGTATTGCAAAAGGCGCAATTTTTTTTACTGGTAGGACCCAACATAAATTGTGATTGTGCCGCATGTTTACCAAAATCACAAGAAGCAGCTCTTTGTTGCTTCTTGTGCAGAGAAATCACGTGAATAGTGTAGTCATGCTCCATTGTTCACGTAAACAATGGAGACATTCTCCATTGTTCCGGCCGAACCGAGTCCGGTCCAAAGCTAAAAATGCATTAAACCAGGTCTGACCCAGCAAAATAAAAAGAAAATATTTTTTATTTTTAATTGTGTTTTATTCGAAAAACTAGTGTTAAACATTATTCAATGACACTATATAAATTAGACGAAGATCGCTTAATGACGTAGCATTTGCAGAATTTGATCGCAATCCCAATTTTATTCCTGATTATATTTTACTTGATGTTGTTGCGCTCTTAAGAAATTTGTGAAAACTATAATCCTTGTCGGATGTATTTCATACGTGATGGAATTGTAGATAGTTTAATATAAAAAAATATTTTATATAAAGTATTATTTATTTCATGATGTAATAGCAATAGTTAAATCTACAGTATGTAAATTAAAAACCATCAATAGTAATATATATTTTTTAAAATAATTTTATAACCTCAATTTCAAAAGCATTCTTAACCAAACACATTAAACTACCTTTTGTTCAATTTCAACCATAGTTTTAACCAAACATATATTTTTTCAAACCAACCTAACTAAAAGTATTTTTTATAAAACAATTTTTTTCAAACTACAATTGCTACCGCAGTACCAAATATACTCTTAAAAATAGGATAACCACTGAAAGCCTTCGAAAATCTAATTGTATTTGATACAAGGTTAAAAATCCTATGAAAAATATCAAGTGTAACTTTAAGTGTGTAAAAATTGTTAAGGATGAAATGTTAAGTATGTTTTGTAATAGTTAAAATATATAATAATAATAATAATCATGATGATGAAATCCCACCTAATAAAATAATATTAATGGATCTCAATTAAAAAAGTCAAATATAATGAGACTTGGGAAATGAGGAGAATAAATAAAAGTGGGAGCCATGCTCCAATTAATTGAAAGGCGATTTTCAAACCTATTTATCTCACCCTCAATTGTTATGTACCAAACAAGAGGAAAGTACCAAACACATCCTTAGTAAGTGTTACCTATACTATGGAATTAAGGAAATAAATAAAAGAGGTCACCATAATTGAAGATAAAATGCTTCCAACTTCAAATCCAAAGATAAATTACAAATACATATATGTATGTATGAGCACTGAGTTTTCTTTTGTACATGTTGCTCCCTCAATTTTTGAAACAAACATAATTTATACACTACAAATTTTCAGAGTTAACGAATAAGCTGTTGCCTCTTAGGAGATGTAAGAGGGTAGAAAACAAGGGCAAGAATCAAGGAATAAAATTGAAAGAAGTTAAATATGCAGTCATTCCATATTAAATAATGGAATCGATATTGCAGGTTTTTATTGAAATGGAAGGGTGATTTAAAATTTCTACTTACTGGTCAAGAGGCATCCACTCTAGTTCTACTTCTAGTTCACCACACTCAACATTCTGAAGCTTCAATGAGATCTCCTGCATCACCTTCCCATCAACAATGTTTATGATGCTATCAACTACAAGGGCATTGTCATGTGATTTCAGCCATTTCCCAATCTGCATATTTCCAAACATTTCCGGGTCCCCAAATGCCATTGCTGATGTTATCAATGGCTGGATGTCAATCTCTGCTTCCCCCATTATATCATCAGCCGAAAACGTGTCATGATCAAAAACACTCTGCAATCCATAACATCAACAAGAACGACACATAGCTCAGTATGAACCAGTTAAGAAATAACCAGGGATTTGTTCACTAAAGGATAGAGATGAAAAGATAATTTGGTGAGATGTAGCAAATTAGTTTCAGTAGCAGCAAATTGATAGCAACAACAAGATAAGTATTTTCCTGATTACTCAAGATAACAACAGAAGTAGCTGTGGTTCATAAGAAACCAAAAGGGCAACAACACAAGTACTTTATCCAATCAACTGTTTTTGTGTTCTAAATGTAACAGCCCTTGCTTAGACATAATATCGGTTAAAAGGTAAAATACTAGGCAAATAATGAATTTTCATCACCATGTAAATAAAGCATCTAAATAGCTTTACTCTTGTAGTTTTGGATCTACAACTGGATGAAAATAAAAGTTGATTGTAACATCATTCAAAAATGAGAAACAAGCTTACCAACTTTATGGGCCCAAAATCCTGTGGAACAGATAGCATGAGTTCTTCATTCCAGACTGGATTCAAGTTGCTCTTCATCACAGTGGTTTGAACAGTCTATTAACTCAAAAACAAATTTTTATCATCAGTGACTAGCATAAAAGTCGAAGCAGCCCCTTCGCTTGCTTAATAATAATCTCAAATATTTGTTCTATCAATAGAAATTGATATATATATATGAAACTCCATACAAGGTGAAAATTACATATATTTGCCACTACAGTAAATAAAGATTTATGAAGCTCCAGTCAAGCTTTGGCAGAGTTCCGACCAGATGGCCAACCAAATGAACAGTATATTGGTATCAGCCATTTATCAAATGGTTGTGATTAGAATTACCCTTAATAAAATTAGAAAGAAAAAATCTCCACTTGGTGCCAATGATCTACAAATATATACATCATTATATGAACTTGTCTCAACCATGGATTTTGAGAGATAAAATGGGAAAATTTAAAAAGAAAGAGACAAATTCCACTAACCTGTTTCCCAAGAGCAAGGACCACGTAGGGATCACTTGACAACATATCTCTGATAGCTAAATTTGTACCTTTTTTAACTTTAACCTTCACTAATCCAATAAATTCTACCATGCCTTCCTGTAACAATTTTCAAGTATTGTAACAATTTTCAAGTATTATCCGCGTATGAAAAGGAAAGTAGAAACAAAAAAGGCAAAACAAAACTAACCGAATTCTTTGATACACTCGGAATTCGAAAACTATCAAAAAGCTTCGTGGAAAAACTTGACTTGAGAGAAGATGAGGAAGTCTTCCCTGATGTAATCCGCAAACTAGGTTTCAAAAACTCTTGAAGCTCATACTTTGACCTATGAAAATTGAAATAATAATGTGTAAACACCATTAACATCCAATCGATTAACATCAGTAACTTTCTTGCGGTGACACCATGCAAGATCTAATCTGCCATAACAGAGACTTAATCCATCCATGCAAGTGACACATGGTAAGAAAAAAGAATATGAAAAAAAAAATGACAGGTTGGGATTTGAAAGTTTCTAACCTGATGAACCTCATACGCTCCTCATGACTGGAATCTGGTCCTGGCTTTGAAACTCCTTCAGGTAAAAAGGCCTCATAAATTGCATTAGCAGATGAGTTTCCTCCAACTTCAGTCATGGAATCAATTTCATCATCAGACCATTCATCCAACGTCACAGATAAAACCTGGACAATACAAATTAATCATGTTCTAAAGAGAAGAACCACTAGCTTGAACACAGTAAGACCAGCTGTAGGCATCATGTAGGCATCAACTCTAGTTCATACTTTAAAACACACGTGCATGCATTTACATGCAGGTTTTCCTTTCCCAATTGGGATTATGACTTTCAATGTTAGTTTGATGCTAATAAATAAGCACCCTAGCAAAGCATTCAAGTTATGTTATGATGCTTTGATTCTACAATGAATTGATTTTCTTAAGAAATTGATTTGTGCTATTTTTTCAGTTCATCAATTGGTTCTACAGTAGATATAACAATAAAATACTCATAGAAACTTCACAAGGTTGGGGATAAAGAGATTATATAATTTCATTTCAAAGCTGTAACAAGTTGTTATGTCTATTACTCACTGCAAGCACAAAATGTCACTCAAATTGCAATATATAATTAATTGGATTATACTTGCCTACAGCAGTTCCCTCTATTGAAAAAATAAAATCAGAGGTAATATGGAATAGATACCTTTGAGATATGTGTGCCAAGGCTTCTGTGTACCCCACAGCATTTTAAGCATATGAAAACCCCAATATTTGCTGATCTGGAGGAAAGAATGTTACCAAATTCCTTAAAATAACACAAGGGCATAAAACAAAACAACTAAAATTTCTCATTCTTAATATCTCTCCAATTTAAGTGGTTAATTCCCTAGAAACATATTCACAAAATGTCACTTTTCAGTTTGTTAATATGAAGTGTGTATTTCAGTTATGTTAATATGAATATTATTGAACTTACGCCCACTTAGGATCAGGAGCACCACAATCAGCACAAAAGCGATTATCACTTTGGAGCAATAAATCTTTTAATCTTCTTTTACCTTTCCAGAAAAAAAAAATGCAGCAATTAAGTTTATAGAATAGATAAGAAAATCTTCTTGACGCAATCAAATAAATAGATAGTGAAAATTGGAGGGTATTACAATCATTAAAAATGATAAAAGATAAGGTACTTATTTGCAGAAGATACAACAAAAAGCATTGAATAATGCATACTTATTGGTCCAGAAAAAAGAAAGGGGTCCATTCCAACAGAAAACAAAAAAAAATGCCAAAAAAGATTTATGTTATTTCATTCAAAAGCAGGGAGCAGGGTGAAAAAAATTAAAGGAACAGAAGCAATGTGAACAATCTAGGAGCTCTGCTCTTGCTGCTCCTCTGATCATTGTTCACATCAAACAACAATACAGTGTTAAGTTCACAACATGCACTAAAGATTTTCAACCAGTAGCATGATTGCACATTTGTTACAGGCTAAACAAACACCAACAAAATTTTCATGCTATGAAGCAATATAGTTTGTAGAATAAATTCGACTTGGCCAGTCCCATAAAAAAAGCATGTCAAGCAGAGATGCTTGTTCTTCTTTGAGGAAATATATATTAAATTCAGCATCTCATGGGGAGCTTCTCCAACTTGTTGCAAATTGAAGATCCATGATATACCAGATTATTTAATCTCCACAATCTGATAGAGATGCCGATGAGAAATCTACACAGCGCATTTCTGTTTCCAAATAGATAGGGCAGTCCCATTTTATTTGAGTGAAAATGACGTTTCTTCAACAAGGCAGAATAATGAAACTCTTAACCATCAGTAACTGTAAAAGTTTCTAGAGAAAGAATTCTCAGAAAGAAAATGCATGAAAAGTACATTTCTGCACCTAAGAAGATCTTACAGAAACAAAGTATCATGTCTAAACATATCACAATTAAAAAGGATTTAACATTAGGAGTGAATCAGGTTCTTAGTTTCAGATTCAACAGCAAGAATTTTCAGTTTCGATGGTCAAACTACGTCCTGAAAGTTGAGCATTTAACAATTTAATATGTCACATCAAATGAATATCCACAAAATAATACCAACTTATGACCTTAATAGCATCCATGTCAAGGAAACAGCTCCCACAAGCAATTAAATAGAGTTCCATAAGTCAGAGAAATCTCAATTTCTTTTCTTGTAGAGAATCTAAAGCATTAAAGAATTAGGACACGATCCATTTTCACACGATGAAAAACTTCAATGCAAAAGCCTAGAATGCAAAAAATCTCCAAGTATGTTCCTTCCATCTTCTAAATAAAGAATTCAGAGCTACCGCAGAAAACTATAACATTAGAAAACATTCAAATTACAAGAGTGTAAACCTGTTAAGGGTGTTATACTATATTACTACTTCACCACCATACCTGAGGCAGCATGCTTCAGCTCTGAAAATCGGCTCATTGCTTCAATAATAACAAAAAAACATCCAACAAATCCTGTCTCCACCAAGCTATCTGCACAAAATGACCAGAAGAAAGAGGAGCCCAGTTCAGTAACAATAATACTTAAGGTTAAGACTAAAATCTTTTGAACAAAAAAAGAGCACCTTTCTCTTTTGACCAGAAACCCAATATATCCTAAATTTAGCCAACAAAGATTAAAGAATCCGAAATTAGCCATGTGAAGACATAGCCAGAAATGCACCAAACAAAAAGATGAAACACAACACAATTTGTCTTTTGGTTGCTGATAAAATGGAATTATGTCTGTGACGCTATAATGGCATCCCAGAAAACAGAAGGCGAGGAATTAAATAAAAATGAAGCAAAAGATTAATTTTCGCTATCTTTAGGCAGAACCCAGATGAAAAGAGTTCTAATATGACACATCAAAAGCAATTCCCAGCATCCAGACAACACAATAAAAATTACAGGCATTGCTGCTAATGGAAAACAAATAAAAAGTCACATCAAGAAATGGAGAAATGAATCAATTAAATGATTCATAAGAAAAGAACACAGACATAATAGATTTGCAATCATTTAAAAAAAACTAACGTTAACTGATAACAATTAACAGCAAGGAAAAGAAAAGGTCTTGAATGCAAACCAATTATAAAAGTAGAAAGGAGAAAGATTGAGTGATCTAAATAAAAGAATTTCATTACCAGTGAAACTTTGGGAATGAATTGAATTGAAATCTGATTTCAATCAACTCCAAGGCCTTAAAAGATTGGTTCTCCAGGTGAAGAGGGGGGGAGAAAAGAATGTCAAAAGCTGCCTGCAAGCTTTCACACGAACAATAACAACGTAGTGATAAGAACTATGTTAATTTTTATTTATTTATCATTTAATGGCTATAAAAAGAAAACTTTCTTTAAATGGTTGGTCGGAGCCTGTAATTATATTTGTCCCCCCTCATCAGAACAATAAAAATCGAAGTTTAAACACAATTCTTATTTTTGTGTCTTCTCCTCCTTTGAACAACTGTCAAACGTTGCAGTCGTTGAATGCGCGGGTGAGTTGTCAGCGTTGAAACATAGTGCCTGCTTTTTTTAATATTAAAAATATTTTTAAAAAATTAAATTAATATATTTTTAAATTAAAAATAAAGACATACCATAATTCTTTTTAGCAATATGCCATGCAT
>Ga0325403_1004919_pt1 | contig 12514 bp, 12 predicted proteins | sample PopdelMetagenome_19_FD_205665 | JGI IMG/M metagenome (GOLD analysis project Ga0325403, IMG submission 205665) | Populus deltoides microbial communities from Bellville, Georgia, United States - Xylem-PdKOR-R4 | ecosystem: Host-associated > Plants > Phyllosphere > Stem > Wood/Secondary xylem...
TTAACTGGACTCGCATTGTTGCAGTCGGAGCATCATCTTCCATTACCAAGCATACAGGTCGGAGCATCATCTTCCATTACCAACCAAGCATACGGATACTCTTTTCTTGATACCTGCTCAGCTTCCCGAATACATCACCAATGCCACAGAGCTGCCATTACAAAACTACTCCCATGTGAGTGCTAAACCTCACAGCGTGCAATTAATTTGAGTATCTGATGTTAGAATTCAAGTCAATCAAGATTTTGAGATTTCTCTGGCTTCTTTTTCACTTCCCATCTCTGCATAAAAGTACTTACTTAAATTGGAGAATTTTGAATTGTCAGAGAGCAAGAATATATTTGTAACTATCATTTCCTTGCCGGTCAGTTATCACGCGACAGTGTAATACAATGAGTTGTCCAATGTAGTGTGTCCCATACTGAAATAATGAAGAAATTAACAGTCGAAAGAATTAAAAGAAAGAAAGAGCATGATGAAAGAATTACTACAAATGCTTTGACAAAAAATTTGGAATGCTTCGCTGCCCACTTCTGAATCAAGCCTTCTTCTAATCTACAGCCCACGCTTCCCCAACGTCTGTTTTAGCCATTGAACTCAAGCCCAGGCATTTATCACGCTGTGAAGCTGCCAAAAAAATTTCATGATCTGGCAATAAGAGCATCACGATCAATTCTAAGGCACCACTGTTGAGTCCAGGAAAAAAAAAAAAGCTTCATTTTTCTCAAGCACAGATACTGAACTGCACCTAACAGTAATGCTTTTTAGCCCTACGTGTTGGTCCCAGTTAACTCCATTATACTTAACAAACTCAAGCATACATGCATATATGCACAAATCCCTTATCTAATTAACAAACTCAAGAACACGTTGATTTTTTATATTGATCGAAGGGCTTATATCTAATGTTAATCAGTAATGACTGAACGGTGCGGTATGGAGGGTTTTTTTTTTTTTTTCCCCACCAAGAAACTCTGCAGCCCAGACTGGCTGCAAGTCTTGTTACAAGTCTTTAGTCAATGAAAGAAACAGATTTGCGTCAGTGACTGGACCAATTATCATGGGTATTGATCTACATGTTATAAAATGTTTATGGTGTTTTTAATGAACAAGTTGCTTAGGGTCTTATGTTGTCGTGAACCGACACAGACATAAACTGATCTGGAGTTCCTAGTTCAAACTTTGTTTGTTAACCAGAAAAAAAAAAAACAGTGCGCGCGCATGCGGGCGTCTCTGTTTTAAAGAAGTGTTGCTTAAGGTGGAAATAGCACTCAAATCCTCAACCCCCTCGTTTTGCAAGGGTACCAGTGAGCCACGAGGCCACTGGTGAAATCTATACCATATTGAACAAAAAATTACCACCTAAATTTTTTATTGGCAAATTTTCCAGAGAGGATTAAAGGAATTACCGCAGCAAAAACATGTTCACTTCCATGGTCATGAGACTTCTGTTGCTGGATCACTCATTTTTTCACAAATGGTTTTTGGCAAACAAGTAGCCGCTGGTCACTGCCATTATCTAGGTCAATCACCCTAGCTTCCCAGTGTATCTGCATAGCAAGTGCCTGTGCCATCTCAATAGCTCCCAATTTATCAGAAAAGATAACCCATCCCTGCAAAATGAGCTGGTTGCATTAGAAAAAAGATCAAACAAAGAAGAAGAAAAGAGAGTGACTTGACGCTTTTTTGTAGGTTGCAGAAAACAAGGTAAGGCAGCCAAGCACCATGGAAACAATGAATGGCAGCAATGCATCCTGAAAGGTAAAGCGAACACTTTTCTTTTCCTAATCAAATCCAGGCATGGGACCTAATCGCACCAGGGGAAGGGTGTGGGGAGTTCAGAACATCAGATTATAGGCAGAATGTGAAGAAAATATTCCCAAGAGAAATGTGGTCATTGGTTATGAAGTTCGGCACATGTAATCACTTTCAATTCAGCCAGCAAGATTATCAAGTATTATTGTTCCTCATTCCTTGTCAAATCTAGACATGGGAACTAATGGCACCCCCGTATCAAAGCATGTATTGTATACTCTCAGAGTCTACATCATGGAGAGGAACATGGGGCATTCACAAAAAATAGAAACTGAGCGAGGAAATCTCACACACCACAAAACCAAAACAAAAATGAAAGAAAGAAAGAGAACTGTCTTATAGGTCATTGCACAAAATTTTCAAGTATGGTTAAGAAATATCCAGAGGGATGCGAGATGTACCTCAGGGCGTAGAATTCGATCCATCTCTAAAAATAAATCCATCATGCTGCATCTTTCTGAACTGAGATGTGCGAGAAGCCCATTAGCATGAAGCAAGTCATATGTTCGGGGGTATGTGGGGAATGGCTCACACCTGCACAAAAGAAGACAGGTTATTTACTTTGTTGCCAAATTGAAATAAAATAGCACTATTCCTCAACATGTTTTCATGGAAAAATTGATAAGATATGACCAGAAAAATTAGGAGAGGTTTTTGAGAATAAAAGCATCATAAACAAGGTCCTGAATTTGCCAATCCAAGGCATAGTTTACTGCCAGCAGCATTCAACTCTTTAAGCTCAGGTTGGAAGTGTAAAGTTCATTAGCAAAGTTGATGTCCATGATTTTTATGAATCAACTGCTTGAAACTGTAGCATCATCACTGTCATGATAAATGCATCTGCAGCATGGGTAAAAAAAAATTCACAAATCTTCTTGTAGGCAGGGCATCTTGAATTCCAGAAGTTTTTTATGAGGATGTTGCTCAAGACAGGTGCACAGGCAAGAATTACAGAGCATTTACAAAGACTGTATTTAAGAAAAAATGTTTGGTTCACCAAAGTTCCTTTAAAGAAGAAGACAAGTCCTGCAAAGTATTTAATTATCAAGGCATTCTTCAAATATCAAGAATAAGTCGGACAGCAAAGTTGCAAATGATTTAAGGTGAAACATACTTATAAACTACACTTATATAACAGCATGCATCTTAAATGAAACTAACATACCAGTCATGCAAGACACCAGCAAAACCACGATCAAGTATGAGAGGAAGTGTATTAGGAGCCCTGACAGGCACTGCATTCATCACCCAAACTAATTTATTTTCCTCCAGCATTGCAGCATTTAAACCTCCATATCGAGCATTCATGTCCATGACGTTGCGTACCATGTTAAATGGAGGTGTTGGATCTTCATCACCTGGTCTCTTAGGATGGTCGGAGAAAATTATAGGTGAAAGTAAAGACCAGTAGTTTCTCAGAGCTGATCTCCAAACCTGAGAGTCTTCAAAGTAATCTTCCGGCTGAACTCCTGCAAGGATGATAATGGATCAATAAACTAGGACATCTATATCATGTAAAAATTTGGAAAAAGAAAAGGAAACAAGAGGGAAAGGAACTTATACATTGAAAATGTCAGATAATAAAAGAAAAGGCAACAAAAGTAAAATGTATTGAAATAATACTTTCCATAAATTTCAAGCTCTGCTGAGCTCAAATGGGGACCAGAGGACCTGTTCTGGATGGGAATCCAGCGGTTGCTGGTGGTCCCACTTATACATGACACAAGGGGTTGATAATAAGATGAAGAATCATGGCCATCATTACAAATTGGTATAGCACCATGCTTGCTGCAGGAAAGACCAAAAAGAATAAGAAAAAGAATTATTCTTGCTCTTCCAGAAAAATTGCAAGTCAGAGAAGAAAGGTGAAAAACACAGAAGCTCGACAATTCAAGTAAGCTATAGAAATGAAAAGGCAAGGCATGTATTAGAAGCTATATAATAAAAGTTCAGAAGTCAAACCCACTCAATGTTTGCATGGGGAAAAAATTAATTTAGGGGATACTGGTGCTTTATTGTGAATATCCTCACCGAGTTTTATAGCAGTGAACATCCACAGTTTTCTGCCAGATGAAAGTCTCATCCTGCTGAGCTATAAGATTCCAACAGATTTCTTCAGTAAATTCTTCTATTGGTGTCAGTGTGCTTCTCTTCTTCGTACTCAATGAACTTCCATGTGGATTGCTTGCTGGTGAAGTTAAAACAAAGTAACCTCCAGGCTTGAGAACTCGATCCACTTCTATAAGGAACATACCATCTGTTTTATTAAGTCACTGTTAGAAAGTAAAGTGAGAAAAATTGAAAAACCAACAGTCCCTTCAAGCTCCAAATACACATATCTCAGAATAAGAATACTTGAAAGTCCAAGAACGTTATCAATAGTGACATTAAAATGAAAGCTCCTCCAGTAATTCACACCTTCTCTCTTTAGGGGCTCTAAATTCAGCAATACAAATATACAATCAACTAGCACATGAATTATTTTATTGTATCATTCTCTTCATCATTCATGTAGCCCCCAGCAATAAGAAATAACCATACTGTATTGATTTGGCACAGCATGTAATTATCAGCTTATTTATCATATAACACACAAAGCACAAAGTTTCAAATAATCTCTCCTTTATGATGGGCACGTATTTTCTAGACGCAATTTTCTCTGAAAGGATTAAAGAGGAAGGGAAGACTCAGATAGATTTATGGCAGCTGATTCTCATTGTAGACTTTAGATCAGTTATCCAAAATCCATGGATGCATTTAAGAGAACTAAAACATTTTGAAAAAGAAAAGGAAGAGTATTGTATGGCAGCAACAGAGATATCTGTTGACATATCAACAGGAGGCAAGATAGTAGCTATAAAGCTATAGCCAGCAGCACACAAAATAAGGCCATCAAGCAATTAGCAGAGAATACCCCTCATCTAGAAACTAATTAAATACCTTTTTTATCCCAAACAATACCGCATTGAGCACAATGAATCATATCAAATGACAATGATGGATATGGAAGTTGTCGTGAAATAAAATTGCCAATCATTGCTGGAAGACCTCTTTCGAGGGCCATTTGAACTTGGCTTCCGGTTGCCTCATATGCCGCAATACAAACAGACATTAGTTTCAGTGATACTAAATGAGCTCCAAAGCTACCAAATCCACAACCAATGTCTAGCACAGTTTGCACCTGTAATGAACAAGATATGTTAAAAAAGACTAAATAAACAGCAGGTAAGAAAAAGGGAAAACCAAAAGGCATCTTTGCTGTTATGGTCATGAATATTAATCAATACAAGATTATATCAGACAATAGAGTAATCTAATTTGTAATTGCTTGTGTTTTTGAAAACCACATCTCCCCCAAAAAGGCTTTAATAATGCTAAAAACACTTACACCAGCTTGAACAAATTCAGAGTCACCTCCTAATCCTATCATCTCTGCAACCTGGTGAGAATAATCTTTCACACCATCAAAGATCAATCCATCCTCAGAGTGGAAGGCAAATTGATTCTCTTCCAGTAACATCAACCTGTAGTATTTTCTCTCTCAAAAGAATGTAAATATATCAAAAAGAAACCAGGAATACAATCATAACTTGAAATGACCATTCTGTTAAGGACCAGAATCCCAGTTAGGATCAATCAAAGAAGAGATACCTTTTGGTCATGCTTCCGGAAGAAAGAAACTGATCTTTGGTTATCTTAACATTTCCGCTCCAGATCACATCCTTACCAGCAGGCCACCTTAAGGGAATCTTATAGTCCTTTGGAGGGCGAACCAAACATTGTTCCCTCGGTCTTGACATTTCACAATGCCGATCAAACTCCTCCCCATCTTTAAGCCCAGTCAACAAATTTGCTGAGACATTGTAACAAGGAACATAATTTTCTTGTTCTCTGCCACAAAGTCCCAGCTCTCTTTGCCGACCAGCTCCTGATGAGAGTGTTCTAAGCTCTAAATAGTCAACTGCCGCTTGCTCCTTTAACCTTCTATAATTTGAATAAATATCAAGCACGGGAGTGGGAGTCGCGGAATCAAACGCACTCAGAGAAGTAGAACCCAAGATAGCTATCAGTCCAAGCACACAAACAACGCACAACAGCAACCAACTAATTGGCGGTCTGGGGCCAAAAATAGCAAGTGGTTTATTGAACCAAGGGCTTCTCATGTCCAAATTATTAAGCAAACGAACTTCAAAATCCACTAATTATCCGACTTAAACCTAAATCTCCAAGAAGTGCAGAAAACAAACCTATCATAGCATAAAAGCTTCTATATATGTTACCATTAATCCGCACAACTCCTACGAGCATAGAACACAACCTCCTTTACAATTCCCCAGCAACAAACTCGCATTATCCAAAGGACAGAAAACCAATACCGTTTCCTAATTGGGACAACCTGATTTCATTTTCTAGTTACGAATAGCAAATCCACGCAATATGGAAACAATGTAAGCTCTCGATGACGATGGATTTCAGATGACAAACAATGTCTTTTTTCACTTTCTCAATATCTCTAGAAACTAACCAATCAATCAAGATCAACCTGCTACAAGAGTCAAAAACACAACATCAGTCTCACCCGATTTTGAATCCCTAACGGACTCTCTTGGATTCTTATCAAACAAACAGAAAAAAAATGAAAATCTTACAACGTATTGGATTTGGAAAGAAGAATTAAGATGAAATAATTTCGACAGCAATTCTCTCTCTCAGAGATCTCAAAAAGGAAATTAAAAGAAAAGGAAGATGAAGAATGACACGCAGATCAGATCCGAAAAGAGGGAGAGAACCCGACTTACTAACAAACGCATTTGAATCATAAAAGCAATTAGGGTTTTTCAAGGGCAAGATAAATTACCGTTTTTGTTCCGTTGAAGAGGGGCGTGATTCTTGAATGCGAGAACGAGAACGAGAACAGAAGGGAGATGGAGAGATTTTTTGTCGTTGTCGTTGCTGAGAGAGTCCAATTTGATGGGTTGTTGCTTGTCTGGTATTGAATTTGTGTCCGTCACTCTATTGTGATGATAAATAAATAATTATATATATATAGTTATATCCAAAGGCTGTCCTATTTCTGAAATTAAATGAATTTTAGTTACTTTGTCTTTGTCGAAAAAGAATGTGCTGGAAGGACAAAGAGTTCTAATCTATAACCAGGCTGTTGGATTGCTAATTAATTACTCCATTGATCTGTGGTTTGTGCGTTGCTGTATTTATATATAAAGTTCAATACTCCATTGATTGTGCTGTGCGTATATATCTACATCCTCACAGCTAAATAAACTCTTTGACACTCGGAATTTGATGGAGCGTCGAAATCCAATGTTGCTTTCTTTTGAACCAATCCAAGCTTACGGCATCATATTTTTTTAATTTTTTTCAAGTGTGGTGTGTTTCTTCCGTGACAGTCAAAAATTTGCTACTGCATTACTCACCCTAATCTCGACACCATAACTCAATCTAGAAACTATCTTAGGAACTATAAGCAAATTAGCATTAAACTATTAATTGCTTAATTGCAAATTAATTATCGATACATGTTTCCACTTCACGACAGTAGAGAGAGAGGAGAGGGTGGGAGAGGAGTCGCCGTCCTCGTTGCTTCCACATTGCACCTCTCTGCGCCTCCACGCCTACATATACATATGCGTGTATTATTTACTTCTTCAGGCCTTGCTTGTTTTATTACAAATTCCTATATATTTTTTCCCTGCCCGTGTCTCCAAATGTCACCTTCTTCATCTTCAGCCTCATGTGTGTATAAATATAGGCAAACAGAGAAGAAGAAAAAATCAATGATATAGCCTAGCTCTAGCTCTAGCTCTATTGTCTATTGTCTGTTACAGCCAGAGCAGAGAACTTTCAGAAAAAGAGAGAGACAAGGTAGAAAAGTTTTTCTTCATTAGTATTTACTACAAAAAAGAATAACAGTGATCAGTGAGGGATGTAGTACGACTCATTTCTTATCTCTTATCATATGAAGAAATATTATGTCAATTTGTGTCAGTTTATCTTTCAAATTTCTCTTATCTTCTGATGGTTTGTTGTTGATATTTTGTTTTGAGACATGCAAACACATTAGTATATTTATATACATTCTGAACATGCTCTAATTCCTAACAACCTTTTTCTTTCATTGATTATTATAGCAGAGTTTGATCGATCCCTGCAGTGAAATGCCGGGACTAGCCATGGATGTTTTAAATGGAGGTGAATATAGAAGAGGAGATGATGATACAATTGGAGACTGCATGTCTTACAAGGGTAGTGATTGTAGCCACAGGATGATCAGGTCTCCAAGAAGCACATTAAGCCCTCACAGTCCATGCAGTGACTCCATTGATCTAGCCATTCATGGCATCGTTGACACCTCCATCGACCATCTGTATCACAATGTCTATAGGATGCAATGCTCTGATCCTTCTCCCTCCAGGGCTAGTTTTCTGTCATATGGTGAGGAATCGAGGATTGATTCGGAATTGCGCCATCTTGTTGGAGATATTGAAGAAACAGAGATAACCAAAGAGGTGACAATATCGGAGAATATAGAAGGGGATTGTGTTGCTGGCTTCACAGCTTCCAATGACGATCATAATGGGTCTACTGACCAAAAAAAGGCTAAAAGCCAAGCTGCAAGCCTTAAGAAGCAGCTTTTCCGCATGGAATCAGAATCTGGTGCATCTGCAAGATGGAATCCTAAGAGCAGATCTTCTCACGAGAAGCCTCCGACCGATAGGCAGATGTTGGACAAGAAAATAAGAAGACCAAATGCAGTTTTTGCAGCGAAGAAGCAGGGAAGTTTCGCTTCTGTTCGAGAAAAGTTCCGGAATGGAATTGATCAGCATCTTCTGCAGACTGCGGGATTAGATAACCCCGACCTTGGACCATTCTTGCTTAAAGTAACAAGGGATATGATATCTTCCGGTGAAAATCCGCAAAAAACCCTTGAATTTTCTCTTCGAGCAACGAAATCATTTGAGGTATGTGCAAATGGAAAACCCAATTTAGAGCACGTTATGTCTTTGCATGTTTTAGCAGCAATATACTGCAGCTTAGGCCAATATAATGAGGCAATTCCTGTTCTAGAGCGCTCTATTGAGATTCCAGTAATAGAAGATGGTCCAAATCATGCACTGGCTAAGTTTGCTGGTTGCATGCAATTGGGTGATACTTACGCAATGCTTGGCCAGAATGAGAATTCAACACTGTGTTATTCAGCTGGTCTCGAAATCCAAAGGCAAGTCTTGGGAGAAACAGATCCTCGAGTTGGTGAGACATGCCGATATGTAGCTGAGGCTCACGTTCAAGCATTGCAATTTGATGATGCTGAGAAGCTTTGTCAGATAGCACTTGACATCCATGGGGAGAAAGGTGGCCCAGCCGCAACTCTTGAAGAAGCAGCAGATAGAAGGCTTATGGGCATTATCTGTGAAGCAAAAGGAAATTATGAATCTGCTCTTGAGCATTATGTTTTAGCAAGCATGGCCATGGCAGCAAATGGCCAGGACATGGATGTGGCTTCCATTGATTGCAGCATTGGAGATGCATATTTATCTTTGGCACGCTATGATGAGGCTATCTTCACTTATCAGAAAGCGCTTACTGTCTTCAAGTCAAGTAAAGGAGAGAATCACCCAGCAGTTGCTTCCGTTTTTGTACGTTTGGCTGACTTGTATAACAAAATAGGGAGGTTCAGGGATTCTAAATCCTACTGTGAAAACGCACTTAGGATTTACGAAAAGCCACGTCCTGCAGGGGGGGTCTGGCCTTCGGAAGAAATTATAGCCAGTGGTTTTATTGACGTTTCTGCTTTATATCAGTCCATGAACGAGTATGATCGGGCACTCAAATTACTCAAGAAGGCTTTAAAGATCTACGGTACTGATGCTCCGGGTCAGCAAAACACAGTCGCAGGAATTGAAGCCCAGATGGGGGTCATTTATTATATGATGGGGAATTATGCTGATTCATACAGAACTTTCAAGAGTGCCATAGCAAAATTTCGAGCAAGTGGAGAGAGAAAATCTGCCTTGTTTGGGATTGCTTTGAACCAAATGGGTCTAGCCTGCGTGCAGTGTTACGCAATAAACGAGGCTGCAGATCTGTTCAAAGAAGCAAGAAGCATCTTGGAGAAGGAATATGGACCCCATCATCCAGACACTTTGGGGGTTTATAGCAACCTAGCAGGCACCTATGATGCAATGGGCAGGTACTCTTTTCTTTTCTCAACTCTGTAGGATCCTGCTACATTAAACTGATGAAGCATATAAATAATTATATACTACGTCCTTCACTCCTAGTTTAATTCAGGTATATATAAGGCTTCTTGTGCATTCCGAATTTGTAATTAATGGACAGGTTGGATGATGCCATCGAAATTCTGGACTACGTGGTTGGCATGAGGGAGGAAAAGCTAGGAACAGCAAATCCTGATGTGGATGACGAGAAGCAACGGTTAGTGGAGTTACTGAAAGAAGCAGGCAGGGTTCGGAACAGGAAATCCAAATCACTAGTAACCCTCCTTGATGCGAACTTTCAGATTATTATGGACGATGATCTTGAGGTCTCGTAATTACCATGATGAATGTGAGAACGAATTTTCTCAGGTGCAGGATGAGGCGGTTTGGTCTTGCTTGCTGTATTAGGTTCCTGTCTGGACTATGGAGAATGAAATAAATCGAAATAGCAATTACAGGGTTAAGAGATCGGTTTCAAGCTTTTTTCTCATAGATAATACCATTTATTTGTGATGGGCAAAAAGGTGTAGCATTCGAATCCTGCACTTCCCTTGTCGCAATCTCCTCTGTATGCCTTAGTTTTCAGGAAATAAATGTTGAGACATCATTTTCTTCTGCTGTTGTACCAAACTTCTCTTTAGAATGCTTTTAGTTGCCTCTATCGTTTGTAGTTTGTACAATATTTATTTTTCAGTTCATTTAAAATTATTTTTTTTATATATTTTTTAAAAAATATTCTTAAAAAAATTTATTTTTTTCATTTTTTCTCTACTTAAATTTTTTTAAAATTTTCAGGTGATGTGATGGTATCAAAAATAAATTTAAAAAAATAAAAAAAAATTATTTTCACATATTTTAAAATAAAAAAATACTTTAAAAAATAATTACTACCACGGTATTAAATATTATCAATATTTTTGTGACTTTCAATGCCTAGTTTGTGTTGAGTATAACTTTCGAAATCAGAACATTAAGTATGCAGAGGGCAACATTAACTATGCATAGGGCAAGGATGAGATTATGTTGATCAACATATAGGCCTCTCGCTCCTCGATAGAATCAAAATACCCTTCCTATATATAAAAAATAAAAAACAATTTTTTTTTTCTAGGCAAAAACTACAAAACATATATATATATATAGTTAACTAATTATATCAATTAATAGTCTCTGTAGATCACATACGCTGTTTCGGCTGCCAGCTTTGCCGCCATGTCTGCTACGACAAATCTTAGAGGGAAAACATTTCAATGGGCGGGGAAAGAGGATGGTTGAATGATGGGCAAAGCAGCACGTGCACGAATACGGGATACGAATACGAATACGAAACAGTATAGATGTGAATCATATGATGATATGGCAATTTTTAAAAATATTGATTTTTTAATTCTTCTATATAATATATAAAATCTTATTTTAAAGTAAACAGAAATAAACACTAAAAACCAGCATAGTGATTTATATGTAAAAATATATGAAATTACAAGAATAGAAAATTAGAAATCATGGTTTTTATACGATTATTAAAAAAAGATTGGATGTCTAAAATTTAAATTATTTTAAAAATGATTGCACTGGTTATGAAAAGATGAATCATAATTTCGTTTTTTTTTCTCTTTCAAATCTTTAGTGATGTTCATCTTTCTTTTAATTTGTTATCTGTTAAAAACATAATTTATTTTTTTATCTGGATATGATGATGTGATGTCTTGTTGTAAAATTTATATGAAAAATTATGTTGCTTATGTTTTTATTTTTAAATAACTTGTGCATAACATGACCATGTCACCAATCATAGTATTTCATTAATTTTTATTATTGTAAAAATTTATAAATTAAAAACAATTAACTAATTCGTTGAAGTAAGGTTATGTTTATTTAAATACTAGACATAGATTTGTGTTATGTCGAGATCAATATTTTTTTCATAAAAAATAATATTTAGATGCTACGAGCATTTTAATAAGTTGTTTTCTAAAAATTATATACGATAAAAACAAATAAATAGTAATTATGAATGAATTGTTTTTTATAATAAAAAAATTGATCATGATAGTTTATAAATATAACCTCTGGAAGAATAAAAATGAGTAAAACATTAAAAACAAATAGTTTGAGTCAACCTGAGTTGGCATAATAGATGTCTAACATGGGTAGCAAGAGAAAGTTAATCATGGTTAACCCGCCAAACCCGCAGTCAAAATTACGAGATCGAGATAACCCAATAAATAAAATGAAAAAAAACTTACGAGCCAATTTTTTTAAAAATACATGATGTCGAACAATGAAATTAAAAAAAAATGATGTCAATTTATATTGATTTTTCAAACACATGACCCGGGTTATTGGATTAGAAACATTGTATCTCAACAAATCATAAAGTTAAAGAATGAAGTTAAAAAAAAGGATCCAAAACAAAAAACAACAACTAAAAAAATAAGGATAAAAATAAGCAAAAAAAA
>Ga0325403_1004923_pt1 | contig 12510 bp, 9 predicted proteins | sample PopdelMetagenome_19_FD_205665 | JGI IMG/M metagenome (GOLD analysis project Ga0325403, IMG submission 205665) | Populus deltoides microbial communities from Bellville, Georgia, United States - Xylem-PdKOR-R4 | ecosystem: Host-associated > Plants > Phyllosphere > Stem > Wood/Secondary xylem...
GGGAGGTAATAGAAATCGAAAAGCGTCTCTTTTTTTCATTGAAGGGATAATTATTATTTGATTCTGAGATTTTTATTTTATTAATTAAAAATTATGTACCGAGCACCTCAAATTTCCTATATACAATAGCATTGACATCCTTGGTAGAAATCCCAGAAGGAATTTGGTCAAGCCCAAATATATTTTTAATACTTGATGACACCTACTCGAATGAAACAATCACCGGATTAGGTAGTGACATTTTGAAGTTCTCAGCTCGCCTCCTGATCAACTTATCAGCTTCAATGGTCGCATCATCACATTGTCTTCATGATCCAAGATCTGCATAAATAGAAAGACCATGTTCATTCTCACTACAAAAGAAGTAGCTATGAAAAAACATCAGTTCAATGTACAAGTTAAATTTTAATAAAACAAAAGAACCATTTTTGAAAGCAAAGTGTGTGTGTGTGTGTAACAAAAGAACCATTTACTGGTTTCGATGGCTCTAGGGTTTTTTATATGGCCGGCCTCTGTAAAGCTAGAAACAAGCATGATGGAGACAACTCAAAAACCTCGGGATACCAGTGGACAAGAAAGTTCACATTGGAATGTGCAACACGCTCCTGCATTTTGTTTTGTTATAGACAGATCCTGGATTCTGTAGATGAGTACTGAGTGGCTCGGAAAAATACTTTACAGAACTCACAAGGAAGCTAATCAACCACTTAGACTGCAATATGTTTTCTTGAATAGAAAGATGAATTACTTTCTCATGAAACGGGCAATAAAAACAAAGACTAGATTACAGTGGAGCAGCGACGGTCACAATTCGACAATTTAGCTTCTTGTTGGTTTGCCAACCACCCACCAAGAAGAATAGAGTGAGGTCATTAGCTGTAGAGGAATAGACTACGGGCAATCACCGGGGATTATTCGGTATAATTCAATTTCTTATGCTCTCTTTTCACCCATAAAAGAAAAGTTGAGATGTATGAATTAATTTATATAAGAGAGGGGAACGCAGCTCTCCTAATATCTAATAAATTATCCAAATTTAGAAAAGCTAACCTGCAAAATCACAAGATTTGTTCAGGAGAAATACTACTTACGTGGCAATGGTAGACGTAACCAGGCTGAGCAGTGGCATCAAACGGATAGGATTCATTTGAGTGTATAAAAGCAAATCTGACAAGAATCTTGGTCACAAATCCGGGTGTCATCTTGTACACATTCTTCCATCCCTTCTCATGGGCCGGCACCTCTATCTTATCTCCACGTGCATGCTGATCTATTTTGCACTTGATGGCATCGTTCAATTTCAACATGCACGCCTTAAACTCCTCCTCCTTGACCAACTTGGTTTGATCAATCACCTTAAACAATCCCAAATGAATATGCAACGGGTGATTATCCTCTGTCAGATTGATCACGTTCCATATCTCACTGGTCCCCACTCTTGGGGTCTCGGTAGCTGGTTCATCAAACGGTTTTCCGTTGATGTAAAGATGGGTTGGCTCATCAATGTCGCTCGTGTACTCGTACATGGCAATGTACCGTGTCTTTGATGCACTGGATAAATCAGCATGAGGGTATTTTACCAAGGTTTTGGGTACTCTCCAAGTGTCATGCTCTGGCTCCTTCTTGATGATAAACTTCATGACCTTGCCATTGGCTTCATTCACTGCGTCCCCGGATGGGTAGGGATACACTGCATCATTGCCTAGAATTGCACTGTCTGACTTTGACTTTGAAAAGTCAACAATCACGTCAGCGATTTCAGATGGAGCCAAGAGGGTTTCATTGGTTATCACTGGCTTCTCAAGGTATGCTGAATCAGCTGCCACATGGATGAATTTCAGACCGTTGCTGAAAAAAAACCTGAAGAATCTTGCATTGCTGGCATTGATGATACGAAATCTGTATTTACGACGTCGTACGGTCAGACGAGGCCATGCTTTGCCGTTGACGATAATTGCATCACCAAAATACTCTGGCTGCCACTGCGGGTGTATAGAGGGATTATTTCCTGTGGAATTCATGTATATCGAACCATTAGTGAGAAAGCTACGATCGAACACCATCAACGTCCGATCGAATTCATCACCACACGGCAGTCTAAGTGGGGTCTCAACATCACGATCACGGATAATGTAGGCCCCAATCAAGCCAGCTAATAAGTTGACTCTAGTTAACCCCATGGCATGATCATGGTACCATAAGTTTCCTGGATGTTGCAAGTTGGGGTAATGATATTCCTTCTTGGTCCAAGTGGGTCCTGCCTCTTTAAATCTACGGGTGAACCATGAGTGCGCATGTCCATCACTCTCAGGCTCACCAATGCTACCGTGGAGGTGCACCACTGTAGGAATGCCCTTCTTGGTTCTAGGTATAGCGGTTGGTATAGTTGGGTCCCACGGAAGTATATGGTTTGAAGGGAGATGATTTTGCCACGTGACGAAGGCATCGATTCCATGAATGGCCTCGATGGTTGGACCAGGGATAGTTGCATTGCGCTTGGATGTACCATAAGCATACACTGGTGTAGGGGGGAGGTCTCTGTGGAATTTCTGCCACCAAAGATAGTCAAGAATACAGCAATGCAATGGGTTTTTGCTTTTTTAGAAAAATAAAGTATGAGAGAAGGCCTTTTCAGATAAGGCAACAGTTCTAGCAGACACTGGGACGGTGCAAACTAGGAGCATTCTAATAAGCATCGAATTCGGTTCTTTTTCCAGGAAAAAAAAAAACTCCTAGTGACTCTTCCAAATCCCGAATAGTATCATTGTATGATGCCTGTATTTGGCGCATCGAAACTTTGTGGTGGAAAACGAACAACTTTTTGAATTTTTTATGAATTTATACATGGTATCATCAGAAAAGGATAGCCTATGATGCAAAAAGGATAGCCAACAAAACAAAGAACAGTGGTCCTATATATATATATATTAAATGCGGCTCCAAGACGTTGGATTTCAGACCGGGAAGTGGATGTTTTTATATATTTCCTCTTCTATTCATCAGGGTTTTAACATAGTTCGCCAACCATCCACGTCGAAATAATTTTTTTTTCCTGGGGATTTTGATTATCTCAGAGGCAAAAAAATGCTTTTAGAACCCTCATAAGCAGTAAGCATGATTGTAAACAAAAGGAGACTCTATGTAATTAACTAAAAACTTCAATTCACCAAAAAGAACAAGAGTTCTACACATCGGATTGAAAAGAAATACATGTGTGTGTGTGTGTGTGTAAAAAAACTAGGAATCCTGCAGTTAGGTAATTATGATATCGAAACATGCCAGATAATCAATTAAACACGTACGGCAAAGAAATAAAGGCATATTGATCTTACCCATTGCTTCTTGAACATGCCAATCTCCAGCGGCTTGGATTTGAAAACACCATTCACTACTTCAAAACTCTGGATCTTGGGCATGTCTGGAAGTTCATCGACGAACTTCTCCAATTTAGATGGACTAATAAGATTGTCCTCGGCCCATATTGTAGGAAGCACTATAAGCAGGGCTAAACAGAAGATGTTAAACACCAGAATTCTCTCCATATTAAACAGCACACACAATGGCTGGAAGTGATAAACACCTAGCTACTAGATAAGGAGAGAGACTTTTTGAAGGAGGGAGAGAGAGATTGGTGAATATGTGAGTGAAAAATTATCCAAGGGAATATATAGTGATAGAAAGTAAGAAGACAGAAGAGTTGCTCTTTCTTTGGCATTTCGTGGGCTCCGATGACTTTGAAAAAGAAAGATATAAACAAGGACATGTTCTATGCGGGGCATGCTTGGGATTTTTTTATACATCGTATTTTGTCGGGTTTCTTAACTTGTATTAAAGAGGTAATTAACTTCTTTCCTTGAAAAAAAAAATTGTCATTAATTTTACCTAGGATTTCCATTTCTTTAATTTGCGGTTTTATACCTTTCCATTGCTAACATTTTTATTTTTATTTTTAAATTGGGGATCCATGCCCTGAGAGAATTAAATTAGTAGGGGTAAGCTGAAAGTCATTGTACAATAAAGAATACAAACTCATGAAAGGGTATTTTACTATTTTAGCATCCAAAGCTCCCTATCCAAGGGATTTTTGGTTAGACTGAAGTTAGCCAACCAATTTGTTGATGCATTTGCTTCACGACAACCATGTTGAACCTTGACCTCCCTGTCTCTTGCTGACAAAGATTTCGCTATATATGGTGATCAAAGCATGATTATTGTCCACTCTACTAGTATCCTGTGTAATAAGTGTCAATGCAATATTTGTCAAATCCGATTCCAGCACTAGTTTCCTGATTCTTAACGCCGAGGTCATTTCCAGCCTCGTCATAAATGCCCACAATTCCGTTGGAACCGAAATGCAAACTCCAGTGTTGATTGCAAAGCCCTTTACCTATGTCCTAAAGCTATCCCTTATAAGACCTTTAGCTCCTTCCAAAATAATGTTCTTGCATGGGAAGAAGATGAGAAAGAGCCTTCCATTTCCATTCTTTATTAATTAGTTACCATGTATGCTATAGTCACATTAATAAATTCCCCAGGCACGCCTTGCGAAACCAAATTCTTTTAAGAGCCAAAACCATTTAACTAGATATCCATCCAAAACCTCACATTCTTACCATCCATAACTTGGGCCAAATCTTGCAAATTAATAGCTTTCCATAAAGGGGAGTTTTTGCCTTTAGCCTGTACTTGAGGGATATGATTCTTGGAACAGATATATTTGCCTCTTAAAACTCTCACCAAAAGACTAATACAATCATGAATTATCCCCCATCCTAGCTCCATTATGGAAGCCTTGTTCATACCATATATACTGCGAAGTCACAGTCCACCCTCCAGCTTTGGGTAGCATAGGGTCTTCCAATTGATAAGGTGCATTTTTCCTTTCCCCTCTTTATCTCACCATGAAAATCCACGGCACACTTTCCCAATCTCATAACATATGGATTTAGAAATCAGGGCCGATTGCATAGGATATAAGGGGATCATGGAAAGGATTGATTTACATGAAGTATTTTATCCCACTAGCGAGAGGCTCTTAGCTTTCCAAGAAGCTATTTCTGTATGCGTAATTGCATACCCTCGATCGATAATGTAGTTGTAAGTCTGCTTAATAACTCTCTAGTGCAATATAGGAACGCCTCGGTATCTACAAAGGTCATTTGTGATGGTATACCCCCCCTTCGTGAACATCCCTGCCGCCAGCGGTGAAAGAGAAACAACAGCTCAACCTTCATCTCTTTCCTCATTGTCGCTACCTTCTTTCATCATCAACCAACATCTCCTTCTTCTCAAAACTTCGTGGTGCCACCGTGAGTGACAACACCCTCATGCACCAGCAATAGCAGTGTCCAGTAGCTGCTTCTTGCTCAACTGAACCGTGAGCCTCCAGCGTTCCTTTCGCTTTTCCCCAGGCCGATAGCTACCGCATCTAGTAAGTTCTCCACAGCAAACAGGAGCACCCAACACTTCCTCCCTTTGCATTCATGCAAAATAGAAGCTCAATTCATCATTAAATTTTTAATTTTTTAAATTTTATATCTAATTTAAATTAATTGAGTTTTTATAGTTTGACACGTTTTATAAAATTTATTTCACTAGCATTAAAAATCAGAAATAATATTATTCATTAATATCAGAATTAGAAATGCCTTCGATATTCACTAAACTTCATAATTATAAATATAAATACCAAAATCAAAAATAATTTTGAAACCCTAATATTTATTATGTCATAATCAAGAATATCATACATGTTTTTCATGTAGCACTTGCTAGCACCAGAGTTATAAATATTATAACGACCATTAATAACATAATATAACAAATTATTAGCAATTTAAGACAAAACTAGTGATGCAACCTATCACAGATAAAATGTTCAAGGAATGATAATATTTTTAATTTTTTTTTTACGTAATATATCAGTCTCATATCATAGAATATTTATTAACTAGTTAGAGTTTCCAGTAATTATAATATTATATAGCAATAATTCAAACAAGATACCACCTATTTATTTTTTAAATTTTTTTTAAAAAATCACCATGATATCAATTGCGGCAATCATGAACTATATCCATCCTCTCCTCTAAATACGAGGACCCCGTCAATGAGTATGTGTAACTGAGGTTACCCTTGTTTTCTGCTCCCTCTTGAGACTCTCCGACTTCCATTCCACCCACTAAATTTTGTTTCCCCTCGTTAACGTTGATTTTTTTGCTAGAGAGGGATATCAAATCTGTTTCTTCGATAAAAATTCTCTTAGGTTCGCCATTGACAGACATGATAGTTTTTTTCTACGGTATTTCGAGTACACAAATAATTTTCTATTAATATAACTAGAAGTGAATAAATACACAATAAGCTTGATTAGACAAGGTTGCTCCCCTAATTTGTCACAGTCATGAGTGCCATTTTATGCAAATTCAGCGGGGGAAGTCAGGTTTCATCAACAAAATCCAGTGGTGCATGCAGTGACCAAAGAAAAAGAAATCGATATTAATTGTCTTTATTTATATTATTTTCCATACCTAACCTTTGCATTTATAGTTTTTCTAACTGCATTAACTTGGTTTAAAGAATTTCTCAAAAAGAGAGTCTGTTTAATAAATAAATAAAAAGTTATTTTCGTTTATTTTTTTCGGAACACATAAAACATTCATATTTGAAGTTTTCGTTAGTGACGAATGACCAAAACAATAATTTATTTGCAAGTACGTGTCATTTTGTAATACAAGCAAATAAATCTTACTGTATCAACTGTTTGTCTATGGGAAGTCAATCATTTTTTATTATGAGATTCATGCTTTATCATGAGTTGCTTGTCCCGTCAGTTTTATGATATCCTTGTATATACTAAAACCTTATTTGTGTATTATTTTTTATAATTAAAATAGTGTTTGGAAATGTAGTTCAAATCTTTTTTTTTAATTTAATTTTTTTATGTTTTTAAATTATTCTGATTTTCTATTGCCAAAAATAATTTTAAAAAAATAAAAAAAATATTATTTTCATTCATTTTAGAGTAAAAAACTTTAAAATTAAAATTATTTTTTTATACAGCAAATATGGCTGCTAAGAAAGTCTAGATTTAAAAAAAAAAATATATATATATATATATATATATATATATATATATATATATATATATATATATCTCGGCATGTGTCTTCGGCTCATTTCTCGGTCCTTCTGCTCGAGCGGGGAGCATCCACCAGTTTTTCAACTATAAACCATTCGTACATGTTTCTTCGTGATCACCATTGTGCTACCTTTGTTACCTTTTTGCAAAGGTCAAAGTTCTCTATTATATAAACTTTAAAAATATAGTTCAGATTATATAGATATAGATATTTTAATACTACCATCAAATAATTCTTATCAACAGTTTTATCGCTAAATCTTTTTCAAATTCTTAATGATGGACCTCCATCGATTTTTAAAGCTTTTTGTTAATACTCTCATTTAAATTGTACGGTTTTTTTTTTACAAAAAAAAAGAAACAAAGTCATTTTTTTGTTAAGTATTTTAAAATAAGTCCTTGTTTGAAAAATAAAATAATTTGATGGTAAAAACGGAACAAAATGAACAATACTTCAATAATTTGGTGATATATTTGGTGTTCGACCTTATCTAGTTTAAGAAAATTAAATGAAAATATTTAAAACACACACATATGTAAGGGATTATCTTATTTCTTTTTAATTTTGAAGATTTAATAAAATATATACATATAAAAAATAAAGTTACGTCAGTCCTTATGAAGTGAAAAAGAGGAGGAGGAGGAGGTAATTGGGATATCCCACCTACCAATTTTGCTATGGTCTCCTCTCTCCGGTAAGATTAAAAATTTATGTGGATATCACCCCCCCTCGCTATACAGCATCAATGAATATAGGCCACATAGCATGTTAAAAAAATCTCATCATGGGACCATTTCTTTTTTCACTCGAGAATGGTTCCATGATTGAGGCCTTTTTCCTCTATAAAGTATAAACACAGCGGAAAATGAGTGTGACAGAGAGACTATCATATCACCACCAAGTCTTCCACTACTGTTGGACTTGACGTGAGCCCTGACGTTCTGAAATGAGCGTGACAGTTCCTCAGTATTTAAATGAAAATTAAGCATGTTCTCCTTTGCCTTACAATTTTGGATAATTCAAGTGTGAAAAGAAAAAATATTGACATAACAAATGCATTGTTCCCGTTACATCATGCTTAGCCTTGTAATTTCAAATTAATTATGAGATCACTAGCGATGGCAGGATTTATTATCCTGAAGGTTCCTCGGTTGCTACTTACCGAGTCTTTGTATTGTTGTGCAATAGGAAAAGATTGCTCTTAACGGCCAAAGTAAACCTTTTCATTTTAAATTAAAGAATTTAAAATGAATCAAATCTCCCCCAGGTAGAATTCGAGTCTACTTTCGTTTACTTTTTCTCGACTCGTTTTATTAATGAATTTTGACTTGTAGATAAAAAAAAGGGGCAATATTGAATAATAAATAGACTTCATGGTGCAAAATGAATAGTAAATGGGCTAGCTTGTTTTTCTCTCTCGGTAGGGAAGATTGCCTGAAGAGTTTGATAGGCTAGCTGGAAAAAAAAATATTTTCGTGTCAATAATTTATTTAGCATGCGGGCTGTCCTCATATGTCAGAATGCCAGTTATGAAAGAAATTCCCATAGGATGAATAGAACAACAGATTCCATCAGAAACTTCAACGATTATATTTAAAGTCACGGACTTCTTTGCAGGGTTGTCTCCCCGTCCAAGAAACATGGCTAGACTAGTCAAGAAAATACAGGGCTTTCACTTTCGAGGTTTCCTCCTGTACAATTAATCAGCTCGGTCAAGTGATCTCCAACGTGTAAACCACTTGGCTTGAGTGGTGTGAGAGTGACCATTACGGCTGTGTTCGGTATTGCGGTTATTGTTGTAATTGTGGTTTGAAAAAAATTAATTTATAAAAAGTACTTTTAATTGAGGTTGGTTTGGAAAAATATATATTTGGTTAAAACTATGGTTGAAATTGAGGTTGACCAAAAAATAGTTTAATGTGTTTGGTTAAGAATGCTTTTGAAATTAAGGTTATAAAATAATTTTAAAAAATATATATTAATATTGATGGTTTTTAATTTAAATATTGTTAATTTAACTACTGCTACTACATCATAAAATAAATTATATAGTGCTATTGAATAATGTTAAATACTAGTTTTTCAAATAAAACACGATACCTGAAAAAATATTTTTGATACTTTTTAGATATTAAAAAATTAAAAAAAAAAACAATTATAAGTTCAATAGGCATTAAACATTGTCAGCATGCTGTATGAAGTTGATAATAAAAAAACAATGACAAGTTTTGAAAAGAAAAAAAGTCGATGGAAAAAAAATATGAACAGCTAATGGAAACAAAGGGATGATGAGAAGCAGGTCAGGGAGAACATGAAAAGTAGGTATGACATGCTTTTGATGAACCTGCGATTAGGCCACAATTTTTATATGGATCCCACATTTTTAACCAGCGTTTTATTGTTTTCCAAACAGCCATTAATTGTGGTTATACCACACCATATTTTTTACCACAAAAACAAACAGCCTCCATATGCTCGACTCGACATTATCTACCTACTTTTCCTCTCTTTTTTTAATGAATGAAGGCAAAATAAATCTTATATAAATCGCGTAGATACAAAATGATCTACGAAGTTAGTTAGATAATGATAAATTAATGAGAGGAACCGGGAATATTATCAAGCGGGGGCCGTTTGATAAGTTAATTTTTCTCTATTGTTTTTGTTTTGTTTTGAACAATGATTAGATGTTATGTAAAGATTGATGAGAATAAAATAATATTAATTAAACGTGCACAGCACTGATCAATGGATTGAACAATTATTTTCTAAAATAAAATAAAAAGGACTAATTAATTCGTTTGTAAAAACTAAATAAACTAATTTATAATTTACTCGTCTTTTGACTAAAAATCATAGGAACAACAAGTGTGAGATTTCTAAATATACAACCCTCTATGCAGAAGATGAAACCTGTAGCTTATCACTACCTGGAATTGCCGCACATTGCAAGGTCTTGCTCGGAGGAAGAAAATTATACCAGAAGATGAAGCCTCTACACATTACTATTTGGAATGGCTGCAAGGTTCAAGGTCTTATTTGGACAGAGAAAAGGATACGAGGACATCACCATGTGCACGCATTGCTGGTGTATTAGTTTTTCCTTGGTCAAAGATTATAAGCTTGGGACACATAAATGTGACGCTTAGGGTCCAAATTTTATACCAATTAATCAGACGTGAGGCTTCTCTGCAATGGGCGCACGTACAAATTTTATAAGGAAATTCAACCCACTCTGGTTAAAACAAAAGGATGCTGGACTACTGGGGCAGAGTTGTCCTGCTAAATGATAATTGGGTTTGACGGAGGACTGTTCGGGATGGCTTGAACAATTAGATTTCGTTTTTGTTCTGTCATTGTAATTTCATTGACAGGAGGAAGTCGTTAAAATACAGAGTTCAAGGAGAATGCAGGAAAGAAGCGGAGTTTTTTTTTTTTCAGGCCTGCTCTGATATCATGTTGAATACGGCAAACATACAAACGAACTTTTTGTTCTGTGAATATTTCTCTGCTACACATTTTATTAATCTTTTCAGGAAGTATATATATACAAGGAAGAAAGAAAACCTAGTCTACCTAGACTCTTATTCTAGGTAAGACAATAATATGTACAAGGAAACAAATAAACTTCCCTACAATCTTGGGATTCACACATATCTCACCAGCTAATACACTAATCTTGACGGCTAACAAGTTCTTCAGTATTTAACTGAAAAATCTTGAGATCACTGGTGAAGGCAGGATTTATTATACTGAAGATTCCTCGGTGGCTACTTGCCGAGTCTTTATTTTGTTGTGCAATAAGAAAAGGTTGCTCTTAACGTCAAAGAATACCCTTTCATTCTGAATTAAAAAATTTGGAATGAATCAAATCTCCCCCAGGTAGGATTCGAACCTACTTTCGTTTACTTTTTCTCGACTCGTTTTATTAATGAATTTTGACTTGTAGATAAAAAAAGGGGCAATATTGAATAATAAATAGACTTTACGGTGGAAAATGAATAGTAAATGGGCTAGCTTGTTTTTGTCTCTCGGCAGGGAAGATTGGCTGAAAAGTTTGATAGGAAACATCAAATCATTATTCTAGCTGGAAAACAATATATTTTCGTGTCCCTAATTTATTTAGCACGCGGCATGTCCTCATATGCCTGTTATGAAAGAAATTTGATTATCGCAAGCTATAAATTCCCTTAAGATGAATAGAGCAACAGATTCCATCAGAAACTTTGACGATTATATTTATATTGGGATGTTTATAAGTATGGTAGTGGTTATTTTTTAAAGTGATTTTTTTAATATTAAAAACTTAAAATATAAAAATATATTAATTTAAAACAAATACAAAAACTAACACTCATGTATTCTCTTGTGGGGTTGTCTCCCCATCCAAGAAACGTATAATTAATCAGCTCGGTCAAGTGATCTCCAACGTGTAAACCACTTGGCCTGAGTGGTGTGAGAGTGACCATTACATGCTCGGCTCGGCATCATCTACTAACCTTTTCCTCTCTTTTTTTAATGAATGAAGGCGAAATAAATCTTATTTAAATCGCGTAGATACAAAATGATCTACGAAGTTAAATAGATAATGATAAATTAATGAGAAGAACCAGGAATATTATCAAGCGGGGGCCGTTTGATAAGTTAATATTTCTTTATTGTTTTGAACAATGATTAGATATTATGTAAAGATTGATGAGAAAGAAAACATAGAATAAAATAATATTAATTAAACGTGCTCAATATTAAATGTGATGCTTAGGGTCCAAATTTTATACCAATCAGACGTGAGCCATCACTGCAATGGGCGCACTTACACGATAAATTTTATAAGGAAATTGAACCAACTCTGGTAAGGTGTTTTTGTAATTATAATAATGATTGTTTTTTATTTAAAAATATATTAAAATAAATATTTTTTATTTTTAAAATATCATTTTTACATCATCATATCAAAATAATCAAAAAATATTAATTTCAAGTAAATAAAAAAATAAAAAAAAGTAATTATTTTTTAAAAAAATTATGAAATATAAAAATAAACATAGTAATAAAAGGATGCTGGACTACTGGGGCCATTCTGGGGCAAGCCCGAGCCCTTGTAAGTCGTAACCTGCATTGATTCTGTGAGCGATGTCCGTAGTACCGGGCTTGGTGGCAGTGGGCTTTGTAGTGATGGCCTCATCAATTCTGCTGCCACTTTCACCCCCCCTGAGCAAAGCCTATGATGGACCAATGGCAAAATAAAACTTCCTCTCCCTTAGCTCTCTGACAAAACAAGCACCTCACCCATAATTACCTATCCGCATGCCATTATAACATATACGTGATCAATTAACTATAGATTGCGCCGTTGCGCAGATAGTGA
>Ga0325403_1004924_pt1 | contig 12507 bp, 5 predicted proteins | sample PopdelMetagenome_19_FD_205665 | JGI IMG/M metagenome (GOLD analysis project Ga0325403, IMG submission 205665) | Populus deltoides microbial communities from Bellville, Georgia, United States - Xylem-PdKOR-R4 | ecosystem: Host-associated > Plants > Phyllosphere > Stem > Wood/Secondary xylem...
AACAACTTTAAGCAATTAAAAAATTATTTCAAACATCTAATAAAAGAAAATAACCAAGCATATTTTTTATAATTTATTTTATTATATTTAATTACATATAACTATATAAACTCTACATGAGTTAATGTAATACACATCAAATTATCGAATAATTACTTTCTCTACTATTTTAATTTTCTTCTAAAATACCCTTAATATTTTTATAATGCCTCCATCATCCATAGTAAGAAAATTTTACAATATTAAAGAAGTTTAGAATTTTAAAAAAGGTTTTTGTAATATCTTTAAAACTTTAGATAGTTTCGTTAATTTAAGAACTCATAATTATTATATAATAGGATTCTAATATAGGATGTTGTAATCATTGCAGTTACTCATGTATCTATCAAAATATGATTTTAATATAGGATGTTGTAATTATTACAGTTACTGCAGTGTTCTGCTGTCTCTATATAAATAGGAAAGTTGGCTAAGGCACAACCTAACACATTCCATTATTCTCAACTTGGTATTAGAGCCACAAAATCCTAAAATAAATTAAACCTACTTTTCTCACAGCCTCCCTTCTTCAATGGAACAGCCGCCACATACATCTTCAAATTCTGCAACACCAGCAATCCAGCAATCCAGCTTTATTCTTCTCCGACAGTGCAGCCCTCTTCTCTTGCAGTGCCTCCTCTGCTTTCCTCTGCTACGTCACCGCCTGGATTCTCCTCTGCCATGGCTGGTGAACGCCTCCTCTTGCAGCCCACGTCTGTTACCTCTGTTGCCTCTACTGCCGCAAGCATTATCTCCCTTTCTCACACTCATCAAGTCATCTCCCTCAAATTAACAAACACCAATTATTTATATTGGCGTATGCAGATGCTGCCTTATCTCCTAGGCCAAGGAGTTTTTGGTTTTGTTGATGGCTCCAACACATCTCCATCAACACATGTTCTTGCCCATGATGGTATCTCTCTTCAGGTAAATCTGCTTTTTCAAATTTGGAAACAATAGGACCAACTCATTCTAAGTGCTCTTCTTTCCTCCTTATCTATGGAAGTTTTGCATCTTGTTGTTGGCTGTCAAAGTTCTTGTTCAGCTTGGGGCACTCTTGAGCGAGCTCTCGCTTCCACTTCCAACTCTTGTATTATGCAACTTCACGGCTCTCTTTAGGATCTTCGACAGGGTGATGAATCAGTAACTCAATTTATGCAAAAAAGCGAAGGCCTTATTTGATGAATTGGCCGCTGCTAGTCGGCCAGTTTCGCTTGAAGATTTCAATTTATATGTGTTTCGTGGTCTTCGGGGAGAGTTTAAAGACTTAGTTACCAGTCTTATTACCAAGGCTGAACCTTTATCATATGCAGATCTTCACAACCATCTCCTCACACATGAATTTATTCACAAATCTTCTGCTGCCATACATGCTCCTCTGCTGCCCACACCCAGCATTCCATCTTCTGCTCTTGTTGCACAGCGCCAGACTTTTGGCAATTCTGGCTACAGTAGGGGCCGCTTCAACGGTGGCTGGCTTCCCAACCAGTCCAATAGCAGAGGCAACCGATTTGCTGGCTCCAGACCTGATCACCGTAGCTTCCAAAACTCCTTCTTTGGTGACAATAGGCAAGGCTCTTGGCAGCGCAATAGGGGGCAGAATCCACGCTGCCAACTGTGTCAGAATTTCAGCCATACAGCTCCCCATTGCCCTCAATTCCAGCAGTGAGGTTATAGCCGCCAACCTGGTGCAGCGCAATCTCTCCTCAACCGATTCTGTTGATTGGTTTTCGGATACCGGTGCCAATCAACACATCACACCTGATCTTGCCACCTTGACCGCTTCAGAACCATATCTTGGTAATGATAATTTGCATGTTGGTGATGGTAAGGGCCTTCCTATATCTCATCTTGGTCATACAAAAATATATACACCACATCATTCTTTCACCTTATCTAATGTTTTTCATGTTCCTGCAATCACGAAACCTCTGCTCTCTGTTCAGAAATTTTATCTTTATAATAATGTTTATTTTGAATTTCACCCTCGTGTGTTTTATGTCAAGGATTTCAACACCCATGAAGTCCTTCTCTCAGGTCAGAGTAAAGATGGTCTCTATGCCCTGACCAAGTCTTCCGTCACATCAGTTCCTCAAGCCTATTGGTCTCCCTGCACTTCTGGCTCTACCGATTTATGGCATCGTCGACTAGGTCATCCTACTTCACGTATTTTTCAATTGTTAATCTCGAAAAATAAGATCATTTGTAACAACAAACGTCTTAATTTTCAATGTCAAAGTTGTTCTTTAGGAAAATCATCGTGTTTGTCTTTAGGACCTACAGGTCACAAAACTTCTGCTCCACTTGAATTAATTTTTAGTGATGTATGGGGCCCTGCTCCTCTTTTTTCTTCAGATGGCTATCGTTATTTTGTTATCTTTGTTGATGCTTATACTAAATATGTATGGTATTATCCTCACGTTGCCAAGTCTGATGTTTACTCTGTTTTTCATCAATTTCAGACTCTTGTCGAAAGTCAATTTTCATTAAAAATAAAATTTGTTCAAACTGATTGGGGCGGTGAATACCAAAAACTATCCATATTTTTTCAGACCATTGGTATTCATCATCGTCTGATTTGCCCCCACACTCATGAACAAAATGGAACAGTAGAGCGTCGTCATAGGCATATTGTGGAAATAGGTCTTACTCTTTTAGGGCAATGTAAAGCACCTTTTCAATTCTGGAATTATGCTTTTGAAACCTCTGTTTATCTTATAAATCGCATACCTACTCCTATTCTTGCCAATCGCTCTCCGTTTGATTGTTTATTTCAACGGTCTCTTGATTATTATTTTTTTCGTACCTTTGAGTGTCTCTTTTTTTCTTTTCTGCGTCCATATAATAATCATAAATTGGATTTTCGTTCCTCTCCATGTGTGTTTTTTGGATATAGTTCCTCGCATCTTGGTTATCGATGTCTTGACATTGCATCTCACCGTATTTATATTTCTCGTCATGTCCGCTTCCATGAACATGTGTTTCCATTTGATAATTTTGAACAGATTGCAAAGGTCTCTACCACAACCCCAACCCCACCCGCTACTGTCACCCTCCCAAATTTGTTAAACCACCCACCGCCACCCACTTTCATTAGTCACCCAAACAGCCCACAATACTCCGTTTTGCCACTCCAAGCAGCCACCCGACCACAGCCTCCACCCATCCCTTGGCCATTATCCCATGCTTGTTTATCTAACCCTTATGATGCAAGTTCAGATCGTCAATTGGTCTCATCTCCTCATGGTCTTGGGGCACTTTCTAGTCCCTCCTCTGCTTCGCCCTCCCTGGCCAGCACTCCTGCAGCTTTAGTCTCTACTTCCAGCCCCTCCTTTGCTGACAGTCCTGTGGTTGAGCTGCCACAGGTCTCCTCGCTACAACCGTCTTCCCCTGCGTCTCCACCAGCACACAGCAGACATCCTATGAATCTTAGACCGCGGCAGCCGAAGACAGCTAATCTGGTTGCTTCCGCTGTCGCTACTTCTACCTCCACACGGTACTATATTCTCCCTCTTCTGAGCCTGTTGCATTCTCTGATGCTGACCGGTATGCAGTTTGGCATAATGCTATGTGTGATGAGATCGCCGCTTTACGTGAAAATCGCACTTGGTCTTTGGTTCCATTCTAACTTTTGATGAACGTTGTTGGCAGTAGATGGGTATATCGGATCAAACGTTGTGTTGATGGTAGTATTAAGCGCTATAAAGCGCGCCTTGTTGTTAGAGGTTTTACCCAGTAAGAAGGTATTGATTATTCTGAAACCTTCAGTCCAGTTATTAAGCAGGCCATTGTCCGATTGGTTTTCTCTATCTCGGTTTCGCGAAATTGGAAGATTCGTTAACTTGATATTCATAATGCCTTCCTCAATGGTGTTCTTACTGAAGAGGTCTACATGAAACAGCCTCCAGGTTTCGTTAACTCTTCTCTTCCATCTCAAGTGTGCAAATTGCACAAATCATTGTATGGTTTGAAACAGGCACCGAGAGCATGGTACACTCGTCTAAGTGATTTTTTGCTCTCCATCGGTTTCCGAGCTTCCAAGGTTGACACCTCCTTGTTTATCTTATCTGATGGTACTAATATCTTTTATCTCCTAGTATATGTTGATGATATTCTGCTCACGGGTAGCAATTCTGCTATGCTCCATCACCTTATACAGTTACTCAACTCTGAGTTCAAGCTTCGTGACTTAGGTGTCGTTCACTACTTTCTGGGTATTGAAGTTCAGTCTACCGGTATGGGTTTAATGTTGCGTCAACATAAATATATTCTTGACATCCTCACCCGAGCTGGTATGACTTCCTACAAACCAGTTGATACTCTAGTCTCCCCTTCAAAAATCATTTTATTACCGGATCATTCATTCTCTGATCTTACACAATTTTGTCAAATCGTGAGTGCTCTTCAATATCTTACCTTCACCCGTCCAGATATATGCTTTGCTGTTAACAGAGTCTGTCAGTTTATGCATGCTCCTACAGATTCTCATTGGGCCGTTGTCAAACGTATTTTACGCTATTTTAAAGGTACAACATCTTATGGTTTCCATATCACTCGAGGCTCCTCTTTTGCTCTACATGGCTTTACAGATGCAGATTGGGCTGGTAGTATTGATGATTGCAAGTCTACGGGCGGTTATCTTGTCTTCTTTGGTCAAACGCTGATTTCTTGGAAATCCGGCAAGCAACGCACTGTTGCTCGCTCCTCTACTGAGGCTGAGTATAAAGCCCTTGCTGATGGTACCGCTGAAGTGATTTGGCTTCAATACTTGTTAACAAATTTGCAGGTTCCCTCAGTCTCTACCCCTACCATTTGGTGTGATAATCTTGGTGCTACCTATCTCTCAGCAAATCCTATCTTTCATGCTCGTACTAAGCATGTTGAAGTGGATTATCACTTTGTCCGTGATCGTGTTGCCAAGAAAGAAATTTAGATTCGTTTTGTTCCCTCTTGGGATCAACTTGCCGATGTCTTCACTAAACCGCTTCCTGTTGCATCCTTTACTGCTTTTCGATTCAAGCTTCGGGTTGATCCCCCACCCTCAGCTTGAGGGGGCATATTATAGAATAGTATTCTAATATAGGATGTTATAATCATTGCAGTTACTCATGTATCTATCAAAATAGGATTCTAATATAGGATGTTGTAATCATTACAGTTACTGCAGTGTTCTGCTGCCTCTATATAAATAGGAAAGTTGGCTAAGGCACAACCCAACACATTCCATTATTCTCAACTATAACCATCAATTATAGGTTATCTATTCAATGAACCATTAAGCATATGTTTTATTTTTTAAAAAAAATTACTTGAATAAAATGCTAAATTATAACAACCCCTATTAAATATCTTAGAATTATATAAATTATCCAAAACACTAAAAAAAGTGATGGTTGTGCACCACCACCATCAACGTCGGCACATTTGACACGCCTGTCTAGTGCCAGATGAACTAGGCTAGATTGCCACTAGTGACAGAGACAACAACCATGGCTACTACCTCCCCTTCGCCATAATAGTGCCAATGTGTTTGATGTTGTTGTTGTCCAGTACAGGTTGCCTCGTGTTAGAGGAGTCGACCTAGTCACCCAACATTAGGTTGCTGCCTCGAGTTGGAGGTGGTGTAGTGCGAGGGTAGCCCCTCGAGCTATGCAAAACCCATGAAAGCAATGCTGCCACTGTTAAGGTGGCCACTATCACAAAGGCAATCCCTCACAATGTAGCAAACCTAGCGGCAACAAAGACTGCCTCTGTTTAGATTTTCACCAGCGGTGAGCAATAGATCCATTTAAATTGTGTTTTCATTGACAAGGGGCTAAAAGAGCTAAGAAGTGCCTATGCATTGTATTTTCATTGGTTGTGCATGCAATACATGGTGACTTTTTAATGCATAGATCACGCATGTAGTACATGGATGACAAAAAGGTTGCGCATGTATTATATGCACAACCAATATACAAGCATATAATACAAGCACATCTCAATAGTTTGTGCATGGGCTACACGCGTGACTTCCCTAACTATGCTAGATTGTGAAACATTTTTCCAAGTATGCTAGTTTGAAAAATACTTTTGTCTATTATGCTAATATGGGAAAAAAAAACTCATTTATTCATGATTTTTGCTAGCACATTTAGTCCCCCAAAATTGTTTTATAAAAAATACACCTTAATAAAAAAATCCAAATAATAATAATAATAATAAAATTTAAAAACAAAAAATATATTATTTTCGAGACATGAGATAAGTCTTTGAGATGCAACATATCAAAATGTCAAAAGAATAGAAGAATTAATTAAGTTTAAGGACTCAATTAATCTTCTAGTAGGTGTAATTGACTTAATAAAAGACTTAATTCAAGCAAAAATAAAGTTTGGAAGTCAATTTTGTAAAAATAAAAAGAATTAATTAAGTTTAAAAACTTAATTAAACTTTTAATGGGTTTTTTGGATTCAATCAAGGACTCAATTAAAGAAAAATTAAGTCTAGAGACTTAATTCGAGTTAATCTGCAATAATTTGAAGAAAAAAAAGACCTAATTGAAACTTTAAGAAGCCAATTTAGTGCAATCAGGAGCTTAATTGAAAGAAGTTTAAAGTTAAAGTTTAATTAAGGACTTATATCCCAAATTTCAAAATCAAGAACCAAAGTGCAAAAGGCATGGAAATCCAGAGACTAAAATTGATCAAACCGAGGTCAATTTAAGAAAAATTGAAAGTTTGATGACAAATAGAGGTCAGATTGCATAATTTGAAAACCAAGGACTAATTTGTAAAGGGCGCACAAATCAAATGATCTCAATCAATGTTTTGAGGGATGCAATTGCAAAGAGTAAGAAGTTTTCCAGATAATTAAGGATGAATATGCTAAAATTGAAAGAACATGTACTAGAGTGAAATTTACAAAAAAAGTCCTATTTAAGAACACTAGTTTTTAGGGTTTAGAAAAATGATGTGTCATTCAAACTTTAATCAAGAGAATAAGAGACACATTGTTTAGTCATTGTTTCTTCTTTTTTTTCAATCAAAAAGCTGACCGAGAAGGCAATTTCAGATGAATAAATGTGACTTCTCTAACCACTTTAAGGGCTTTAATTGGCACCAATCCATTCCTATATAAGGATCAACTATTCTCATCAAATGTTTATATCTCATTTAGCTTGATGTACTTGCCAACAATTTATCTCAAGTTAGATTGGTAGTTCTAAACCTCCAAATCAAGTATGGTTTGTTCTCAATGGTAGATCTACATCCCCTCTAAAAGATTCAGGTCCATCAATCGTACGTTTATGTCTCAATCTCCACAGTAATCTTAACTGTTAGAGAATAATATAAATCTTGTATTGGAATCTCACCTAACAACTTAAGCTTCTAGGTTGAATCGGTTTTTTGACATGGTATCAAAGCCTTGATGTCCAAGTGATTATAAGTTTAAATCTCAGCATCCTCATTTATTTGATAAAAATTAAACATAAGATAACGTGGACCTCTGCAAGTTTCAAGCCGAAATGGATTAACTTGAGAGGGTATGTTAGAGAACAATATAAATCATATCTTGAGACCTCACCTAACAACTTAAGTTTTTTGGTTGAATTGGTTCTTTGACATCAATAAAGTACCCAACCTAATCAGTTATGACTAAAGAAAAAATTTACTCATGAAAGAAAAGACTTTAATGCTGCTCTCTTATGATTGGATTTAGTTTACAAGAAGACAGGAAATAATCATGCACCATCATTTTCAGGAGGAAGGTTTTGGAAGAGAAAGAATAAGAATCTTTTACAAACCTTTTAGAAAGACCACCAAGGTTTTGTAACTTTCTATTTTGGTTTGCTTATAAAAGGCAGGTGATCTTGACCTAAAAAAAGGGAGGAGATAGCATAAAATCATAAAGAAAATAAAGAGGAAAGACATAGAGAAAATCAAAAGAATTTTTTGAGTTATTGAGAGAAAAATCTAAAGAAATAGTGTTCAGGGAAAGGGAAAGGCAAACAAAATTAAGGATCAAAAGAGCTGGAAACAAAGGTAGATGAAGCAAGAAAATACAAGAAAAAGAGGGAAAGGGATGAAAATAGCATTGCTTCTACGAGGTATACAACAACCTTTGTTGAGAGAGTAACTCAATGGGCACACCTCTTTTTTTATTTTATTTAAACAAAAAACTATTGTTTGATTACTTATTGTTCACACATTAATGCTTTGGTTGTTAATGTGTTTGATAACAATTAAGTTTACATGTATTCATTATATTTAAACTAATATACATAGCTTGTTGTTATAGAGTTGTAACTTGATGTTATTAGTGTTGTTTAAAAAGTCAGTAACATGTTTTGGTGTCTAGTTTAGCTATTAAATTTATTTTGATTCCTTTTGTTTCTAAACAAAATACGACTATGTGTTGTTCTTGATGAAATGTTGAGTTGATGAAGCTAATTTCATGATAATGTCTGTCAAGAATAGATGTTAGAATTAATAAAATAATATTTGTAGTTAATGATATCCCTCTTGGATTTTTCTGTTATTTATATGGAAGAATATTTGTTTTTGTTTCCATTTGCTTCCTTTTAAGTTCTTAAGATTTTTGGTAGGTCAGTACAAGCATGTTTTAAATAGTTTTGACTTGATTTTGGGTTTTTTAGATCAGTTTCTAAGTTTAAGCCTTTTCTAAGTAGTTTCTTGGTTTTTTTTTTTGTTGAATGTAGTAATGGTTTGTCTTGTATTTTTCGATCGAAGCTTAGACTCATAGATGATTGTTTTATACCATTAATTTGTTCATTTATTTCTTATTTTGAATCAATCGATCTTTGACAACTTCGAACACATAGGTTAGGGTTAGAAGTTGTTGGGTTCAATTCATGAAATCTACAACATGTCTTTCCATTTGGATATATTTTGTTCTAATATTTCAAGCTCTATCTCTTCATGCCTTTCGATCGATGAAATTTGATCTGTATCATTGATTTAGCTTCTGGTTCATTGCATGATCTTCATGTTTTTCATCTGTTTCAAACTTCTTTTGCCTTTTCATGGATTACTACTTGGATGGAAAAGTTTTATATAAAAGGTCATTTGATGGGGCTCTCTTGAGATGTCTGAATGAAAAATAAGCAAAGTAAACACTACATGAAATACATGAGGGAACGTTGCTACACACATAAACGAACACATGATGACTAGACAAATATAGAGAGCTAGGTATTTTTGGATGATCATAGAGAGGAATTGCATAGATTACATAAGGAAGTGTCACAAGTGTCAAGTACATGGAGATAAAATGAATACACCACCATTTTCTCTATTCAATAGGTGTCATATTGGTCATTCACAATATGAGTTATAGATGTTATTGAGCTCATTAATTCAAAAGTCAATAATGGACATAAAGTTATCTTAGTAGCAATTGACTACTTTACTAAATGGATTAAAACTTGTTCATATGCACATGTGACCCAGAAGGTTGTTAGATGATTTATTAAGAAAGAGCTGATTTGTCAATATAGGCTACTTAAAAGAATAGTGGCAGATAATGCTCAAAACTTTAATGAAAAACAATCAATAAATTATGTGTTGAATGAAAGATCAAATATTCAAATTCATCTCCATATAGGCCAAAGATGAATGGAATTGTAGAAGCCGCCGAAAAAAAATATAAAGAAGATTGTTCAAAATAAGATGGTCACTTATAAAGATTGGTATGAATGGCTCCCTCATACTCTTCAAGCTTATAGTATTTGTAATTAAGGATATCCATCTTGGATTTTTATGTGGTTTAAATGATTGAATCCTTGTTTGTATTTTTATTTGTTTTCTTTTATGTTCTTGAGAGTTTTGGTAGGTCAACATAAGTATGTTTGGAGTAGTTTTGACTTGAGTCTAGGTTTTTTATGTCAGTTTATGGGTTTAAGCATTTTTTAGGTTAAGCCTTTTTCTGGGTAGTTTCTAAGTTTTTTTATGGGTTTAGGTTGAATGTTCATAGCTATCACTTTTTATTTTTTATAAACTGTAGTTTTGGTCCATCTTGTGTGCTTCGATCAAAGCTTTGACTTATAAATAATTATTCTCTGCTATTAATGTGTCCATTTATTATTTATTTTGAATCAATTGATCTTTGACAACCTTGAACACCTGGGTTAGGGTTAAAAGCTGCTGGGTTCGATTCATGAAATCTACAACATGTTTTTCAATTTGGATATATCATCTATACTATATCTCTCTCTTTATCTTTTGATATGCATCGTTGATTTATTTTACTGGTTCGTTGCTTATTATTTGTGTTCTTCGTCGGTTTCAAACTTTTTTTTTCTTTTTAATCTTCATAAATTACATTTTGATTGTAAATTCTGTTTATGAGCTTTAGGCCCAAGCTCAGAAGCCTAGCCATGTCCCGTTAACTTTTAAGGACGTGTTTGGCATGTCCAGAATTTTTCCAAGGAAAAAATCTGATTTTTTATTCATTAAGGTATAATTGTCAAACACAATCTTTAGACAATTTTAACTTGGTAATTTTAGCTAAGGCCATATTTGGAAAACACGTCTTACTGATTTTTTCTAGCATTGCATATGGCCAAGACTCTAAAATAATAATAAAAAAATCATGGCGTGATTTAGCATTTTTAAATTCAAGAAAATTTGTTTTTATTTTTTATTTTTGCATTTATTTTGAATTTAATAACAAGTTTATTAAAACCATAAGAACTTGACTTATATTTCTAAAACATAAAAAAATCAATTTTTTTATTTTAATACTAAGAATTATAAACTTATATGTAAAACATATTCCTAAATATTAAAAAAAAACACCAAAAATATTTTTGAATTTTAGACTGGTTAAACTCAACATATAAAGCTATAGTCCACTCTACTGGGATGGGCCTATTTTGACCAATAGCAAGACTAACAATTAAAAAAACACAGCAATCCCTTAGTAATCAAACAAATAAACAATACAACTTACCTTTTATAAGATATACTAAGATATACTAGGAGTAATATTGTTCTTCCAATACACAATCAGTCCTAGGATCAGTTAAGATTTTTAGTGATTAAAATGCTAAGTAGAGGATTAGTTAAGATTTTTAGTGATTAAAATACTAAGTAGAAACTCCAAACTGTTTAATTGAAGAAAAAAAATTCCTTATTGTTTTTTACCCACACACAAACAATACATGGATGTATTCCTCATTCTTTTCCCAAAGCAGTATACAATGTTTTCAAGGACTCATATTCCATTTCGTCTCTACTTATCAATCTTGGACATTAGAAATTGCATTCTCTCATATTCACCCTTTGATTGTTAAATTAAATTATTATTATTATTTAATCCTTTAGTTTCTAGTGAAACAATTAGTTAATCTCTTTAATTTGAAAAACCCAATGTTGAATACCTGTATTATTATACCCCCATTTTCATCTAAATTTTGTTACATTGATCCTTATTTTCCACCAACTCTTTTAATTTAACCTACAACACGGTTACTGTTTTAGGTTGGTTTACATTAAAAAAAAAAAATTGCAATCGCCTTCGGAAGAATAGGGAAGATGAAAAACCCATCCTAAAGTCCTATCATTCCTAATATGTATCGATCTCCATTCTTGCTCTCTCTATGTCAGCCAAACTATTAGATGGATTAATTTATATCCATCCTTTTATTTTGCGCTCTCCATCCTCCCTACGTGTGTAAGAGACTAGATGGATGTCAATACATGCATCTTGTCATTTTACCCTTTTCATCCTTCCTTGTCCCCATCCTTCCTAAGCACAAGAGATTGAGAGAGAGTGAAGTTTCTAAACCTCCCTGACACTCCACTCCTTTGTCTAAATCAAGCTATGGAAAATCAGCTGAGAAAGCGTTGTTTATGTAAGACTGGGCTCAACCAAAGCTAATGGCATACAGCAGTGATTTTATTCAGAACTCTTACATGCGAATCCCTAATGAATTCTACTCAGAACGATTTTCAGATATTCTCACGAATTCCTACAATTTTATTCAGGTATCGCACCAAATTTCTTTCCAACATGTTTTTGATTTTAAAAAAATGAAAATGAAACAAGCACAGAACAAGATTAATTGAGTCCACCAACGGATAACACAAATCAATCTATCTATATTCAATGATGGGAGATTCCAGAATAATAAACTAGAAGCATTAATTACATGATGCTGTTCTCAAATATGTACACACAACTAGAGAGATTTGAATACCTGGACAAATGCGATCCTCTTCTTTATCTTCTTTGAAGCACAAAGTTGTTTCCAACAAGGTGTAGAGACTGAATATTGAAGGACTTGGAGCAAGAAGGATTGGAGTGACAACCATGCAGCCAAAAAGAGGTGTTTGCGTGAAGCAACAGTGGTTTAAGTGGCTAAACCATGAGACTAGTTTGTTCAACTACAAATTAACAGCAATTGTGAGGTCCTGGTCAACGCACTCCCTTGCCTCAAACTGTGGCCTTACATATCTACCACAC
>Ga0325403_1004926_pt1 | contig 12506 bp, 8 predicted proteins | sample PopdelMetagenome_19_FD_205665 | JGI IMG/M metagenome (GOLD analysis project Ga0325403, IMG submission 205665) | Populus deltoides microbial communities from Bellville, Georgia, United States - Xylem-PdKOR-R4 | ecosystem: Host-associated > Plants > Phyllosphere > Stem > Wood/Secondary xylem...
AACTTTATGGTAACCTTGTCTCCTATCACTCTACTTTCTTTTTCTAATCGTGAATGGATTATTGATTCAGGAGCCTCAGATCATATGACTTCTTGTTTCTCATCTCTTGATAATACTTAACTCCTTAATCAACCATGTCCTATTACACTTCTAAATGGTGACATCGTCTCTATCACTCATACTGGCACATTGCGTATTTCTCCAGAAATTTCTCTTCCTAATGTTTTATACGTACCATCATTTAAATTCAATCTATTGTCCATCAGCAAACTCACCAATACTCTCAACTGTGTTGCTATTTTTTTCTGACTTTTGTGTTTTTCAGGACCTATCCACGACGAAGCTGATTGGAACGGGTGAAGTACGAGATGGACTTTACCACTACAAACCTTTCTCTACCTCAGTTTTACATTCTCAACGCATTCCTGACCCTACTCTTTGGCATCAACGACTTGGTCACCCTTTTATTTCAAGTATTTCAACAACCTTCAATATTTCAAAATCACATTTGCCTTGTGATGTTTGTGCTAGAGCAAAATACACTTGTTTACCTTTCTTTTTGAAAACAAATAAGAGCACATTTTGTTTTAATCGGATTTATTGTGATATATGGGGTGGTTATCCAATAGCTTCACATTCAGGTGCCCACTATTTTTTAATAATCGTGGATGATTACTCATATACTACATGGGTCTATCTCATGCGTTTGAAATCAGAAACTTACTTGCCTTATAATTTTTTATGCAATGGTTAAAAATCAACTTAATTGCTCTATTAAGCATATACGCACCGATAATGGATAAGAGTTTCTATCTAATAAAATCCAAACTTTTTTTCACGACCATGGTATTCTTCACGAGCGCACATGTGTGGTACATCTCAACAAAATGGCGTTGCTGAACGTAAACATCGCCACCTTCTTAATGTGGCCCGATGTTTACGTTTTCAAGCCAATCTTCCCATTTCCTTTTGGGGTGAATGCATTCTCACAACCACTTATTTGATTAACCGCACTCTTTCATCCCACCTTAATTATTAGTCACCTTATGAACTTCTTTTTCAAAAACAACCATCATATACATATTTACGAGTGTTTGAGTGTTTATGCTATGCTTAAACCACTTGCCAAAATCACGATAAATTCTCTCCTCGTGCTTTACGATGTGTTTTTTTAGGCTACCTTATCCATCATAAGGCTTATCGTGTCTACGATCTTGAACACAAAAAAATTTTCATTTCTCGTGATGTTACATTAGAAGAAAATATTTTCCTTTATCATCTCGTGGCCCCTGATCCAACACCTTCCCTGGTTCTTCCTCTTCCTGTCCCTGAAATTCCCTCCTATAATGTTTCTACACTGCCCACTCCATTCCCTTCCCTTCACTCCTCACATGAACCCTCTTCCATATCGTCCATTCCACTCCTTCCCACACGACCAAAATCAGCTGTAACCTGTCCTACCTACTTAGATGACTATATCTGCACTTCTTTACAAAAGTCTTCCATGGCTTTACAGGTTTCACGCTCTTCCTCAGGTACAATTCACTATATCTCATCCTTTTTATCTTATCAATGTTTCACTAATAAGCATCTAGCCTTCCTTTCTGCTCTATCTCATCACCTTGATCCCACCTTCTATTCTGAAATTGCACGTCACCCTCACTGGCGTGATGTCATGGCAGCTGAAATACAAGCTTTAAAAGCAAACCATACTTGGACCCTTCAACCCCTTCCATCTAGCAAAACATTAATTGGCTGCAAGTTGGAGTTCAAAACAAAATTTCGGGTTGATGGATCCATAGAGCGACACAAAGCTCGCTTAGTGGCTAAGGGATATACTCAGGTAGAAGGTTTGGATTATCATGACACTTTTGCTCCTGTTGCTAAACTCGTTACTGTTAGATGTGTTGTTACAACGGCTGCAGCTCGCCATTGGCATCTTTTTCAGTTGGATGTCCACAATGCTTCCCTCCATGGCGACCTTGATGAGGATGTTTATATGACTCCTTCACCAGGCTATTACAAACAGATAGATATTCGTGTATGTCATCTTCAGAAATCACTCTATGGCCTCAAGCAAGCCTCTCGCAATTGGTTCTCTAAATTATCCTCTGTTTTACTTGTTACAGGGTTCACCCAATCACAGGTGGATCACTCTCTCATCACTCGCCATCGGGGACAGTCCTTCACTCTCATAGTTATTTATGTTGATGACATCCTTTTTGCAGGAAATGATCTAACTGACATCAATAATTTCAAAGCCATGCTTGTTCAACGCTTTAAGCTTAAGGACCTCGGCCAACTCAAATATTTCCTTGGCTTAGAAATTGCTCGCTCTCCCACTGGCATCTTCCTTAGTCAACGCAAATATGCTCTTGACATACTTGCTGATAGCAATCACCTTGGTGCTTGTCCCTCTTCCTTTCTAATAGAACAACATCTGAAGCTCAATATAACTGATAGTGATCTGCTTCCTAATCCCAGTTCTTTCCGCTGACTTGTTGGAAGTTTGATATATCTCACAATCTCTCGTCCTAACATTATGTTCCCCGTCAACCTTTTGAGCTAGTTTATGCACCAACCTTGACAATCTCATTATAATGCTGTTGCCCGTGTTCTTCGTTACATCAAGGCTTCTCCAAGCCAAGATTTATATTTTCCTTCTATTAACACTCTTCAAGTCTTAGCCTATTCAGATTCGAACTGGGCTAGTTGCCCACTCACTCGTCGCTCCACCACTAGTTTTTTCATTTAGCTTTGCACCAGTTCTATTTCTTGGCGCACTAAAAAGCAACATACGATCTCTCGTTCGTCTACTGAAGTTGAATATCGAGCCCTTGCTTCCACTATTTGTGAACTTACATGGCTCAAAACACTTTTACATGATCTTGGTGTCCACCATTCCCAACCTATGCTTTTACATTGTGACAACTAAACAGCTCTTCACATTGCTTAGAATCCTGTTTTCCACGAACGTACAAACATATAGAAATTGATTGTCATGTTGTTCATGAAAATCTAAAAGTCGGCCTTATCTCCACAAAGCACATTCCTAGTCACAGTCAGCTGCCAGATATCTTCACAAAAACCTTAGGTCATGAAGCTTTCCAAGCATTATCATGCAAGTTGGGCATTACAGATCTCTATGCTCCAACTTGAGGGGGAGTATTAGCAACATATATTCACCTTCCATCTATAGATTATTGTACAATTATTAGCATATATATTTCAGCTTGATCCTTGGAATCTATATATTATTGTACATTTATTAGCATATATATTTAGGCTTGATCCTTGGAATCATTAACAGATATTCAGCATTCATTAGCTAATATATAGGATCGTGTTCCCTTCCTAATGTAATATATACCTACTATAACCATGTAGAAATAATAAGAGAGAACAGAACAATCCCTTTCTCTTTACAATAATCAAGCCTCTCCCAACATAAGCAACAACAGTCTAACAGCTCATTCTAGCTGTACTTATCCAAATCAACAACAAATAACAAATATAAATGATGATGTCCTAAAAATCAAAATAGCCTTGAAATAGGACTCTCGGGTTAGATAATTAGTTAATCAATTTTTCATAACAATTTCATTCATTCTCCATAGCCAAGGTGTTTGATAACTTGTGTTAGGTGCTTTGTAAGCAAAGGTGGTTTACAGCTAGTACCTCTAAAAGGTCTCCTTTAGTGGAGATGGGACTCTTCAATTCTTAAATAATTATCTTTTTAGAGAGGAAAAATATAATAATATTCTAGGGAGAGATGCTTTGAAAATATATATGCAATAAAGAATGAAGAGTGTGAAACTTTATTATAAAGGTCTAACGGCGTATTTATAACTCATGAGTTTTGTGCTTTGTGGAGAAAATGGACTCAAGGGTAACTTCTTTTTTATGATATTTTGAATTTCATTGTGAGTTGTATTCCACTCATTTTATTTAGTTAAAAGATTATAAGTCATGAGAGATTTAAGCCCCTGAGTGGCTGGGCTTGGCACACTACCAAGCCCCCTCTCTAGGCATGGTTATTCCCCTTGGCATGCCTAAGAAATTATAGTCATTCATTTTGGTGTGCCTAAGGGAGGAGGATCTTAAATGTTTTTTAAGCCCATTAAATTGGGTTTATCAGTAGCTCCCCAAGTCTTTATGATATTGATACGCAAAGACTTGTAAAAATACTGAGTTACCATAATGAATTCGTTGAATCTTCATTATGTGATAAAAGGGATGGAAACCTTGGGTAATATACCGGAGAGCCCATGTGGAGGGGCATACACCATGGTTAGAGAAAGAATTTCTAAGTATATAGAGGGCATAAAGGAAATCATACTTAAAAAGTTTCCCTCAATGGTAAGAGAAAAGTATAGGGAAGGAGCCCGTACTTAGAAATATTCTATGTGGTTGTGTGAAACCTTTAGAGGGCAAACCTATGCTTCAAAAATTCTAAGTGATTATAGATTCTTTGGAGAGTGGGAGCTTGTAGCTTTCCAAACATTGTTATGAGGCTCAAAAGCCCTCCACTAAAAAGTCGTAATCATGATTGTTTTATTATTATTTTTTATGGGGCATGAAAGCCCCACACTAAAGAGTGGTGATTTGATGATGTTGTTATATGTTCTAGGGAGACTAAGTCCATCCCTTGGAGTGTGGTACGTATAGCACTAGAGGAGACTATGTCTATCCCATGAAGATTGGCGCATATAGCACTAGAAAGATCACATCCATCCATTGGAAATCAATGCATATAGCACTAGGGATACAACGTACATCTCTTGAAAAGTGGTGCATATACCACTGGGGAAACAAAGTCCTTTTATGAAGAGTGGTGCATATAGCACTGGGGAGACTACGTCCATCCCTTGAAGAGCGGTGCATATAGCACTGAGAAGACCAAGTCCATCACAAGAAGAGTGGGGTATATAACACTGGGGAGACTAATTCCATCTCTTGAAGACCAAGTTCATCTCATGGAGATTGGTGCATATAGGATTGTGGAGACTAAGTTCATTCCATGAAGAGTAGTGCATGTAGCATTGGGAAGAGTAAATTCAAGAATTGGAGATTGGTGCATATAGCACTTGGGAGACCATGTCCATCCCTTAGAGATTTCCCATGAGGAGAATACATACCATCCCCCAGGACTTTGCTAGGGCTACAGCCTTTAGGAATCACCTGGAGAAAATGAAAATTCATCTTGAATAAGTCATTCATATATAAGAAACTTACATTATTATCAAGGATTATACATCCTAAGGTGATCTGAGTGATAGGTATGAGAGAGGCTTTTAGGAGAAAACATGTCATGAAGGTGGCACATGTATCTAGATCGCCATATATTAATCGACAAATATATATATATATATATATATATATATATATATATATATATATATATCCAAAAAGAAAGGCCAGGCTTAAAGACTTAATTGACTACAACAACAACGTTGAGAAAAACTTGTTTCGAAAAACCAATAAACTCATTAAACAACATGCCTTATTGTTTCGAAAAATCAAGGTGGCACATGTTCTTTAGCCAATGTCTTTGATAACTTGTGTTAGGTGCTTTGTAAGCCAAGATGGCTTGCAGCTAGTACCTCTAAAAGGTCTTCTTTAATGGAGATAGGACTCTTTGATTTTTAAATAAGTATCTTTTTAGAAAGAAAAAAAAATAATATTGTAGAGAGAGATGCTTTGAAAATATATATGTAGTGGAGAATGAAGATTGTGAACCTTTGTTATGAAGGTCTCATAGTATATTTATAACCCATAAGTTTTGTGCTTTATGAAGAAAAGGGACTAGAAGATAACTTCCTCTTTATGATATTTTGAATTGCATTGTGAGTTGTATTCCACTCATTTTATCTAGTTAAAAGATTATGAGTCATGAGAAATTCAAGCCCTCATGTGGCTGGGTTTGACACACTACCAAGCCCCATCTCTAGGCATGGTTATTCCCTTGGGCATGCCTAAGAAATGATGGTCATTCACTTTGGCGTGCCTAAGAGAGGAGGATCTTAAGGGTTTTTTAGGCTCATTAAAATTGGATTTATCAGTAGCCCCCCAAGTGTTTATGATATTGATACACAAAGACTTGTAAAAATACTTAGTTACCTTAATGAATTTGTTGAATCTTCATCGTGTGATAAAAAAGGTGGAAACCTTGGGTAATATACTAGAGAGCCCATGTGGAGGGGCATACACCATGGTTAAAGAAAGAATTTCTAAGTATATAGAGGGCATGAAGGAAATCATACTTCAAAAATTTCCTTGAAGGGTAAGAGAAAAGCATAGGGAAGGAGCTCGTACTTAGAAATATTCTAAGTGGTTGTGTGAAACCTTCAGAGGGCAAACCTATACTTAAAAAATTCTAAGTGATTATAGATTCTTTGGAGAGTGGGAGCTTATAGTTTTCCTAGTATTGTCATAAGGCTTAAAAGCCCTCGACTGAAGAGTGGTAATCATGATTTTTTTTTTAATTATTTGTGATGGGGCATAAGAGCCCCCCACTAAAGAGTGGTGATTTGATGATGTTACTATATGTTCTAAGGAGACTAAGTTCATCCCTTGAAGTATGGTGCATATAACACCGAGAGACCAAATCCATCCCTTGGAGTGTGGTGCGTATAACGCTAGAGATACAACGTACATCCTTTGAAGAGTGGTGCATATAGCACTAGGGAAACAAAGTCCTTTTATGAAGAGTGGTGTATATAGCACTAGGGAGACTACATCCATCTCTTAAAGAGCTGTATATATAACACTGAGGAGACCAAATCCATCCCATGGAGAGTGGGGTATATAACACTTGGGAGACTAAGTTCATCCCGTGGAGACTAAGTTCATCCCATGGAGATTGGTGCATATAGCATTGTAGAGACCAAGTTCAATCCATAAAGAGTGGTGCATATAGCACTGGGAATACTAAATTCAAGAATTGGAGATTGGTGCTTATAGCACTAAGGAGACCATGTCCATCACTTAGCAATTTCCTATTAGGAGAACACATGTTATCCCCCGAGACTTTGCTAGGGCTATAGCCTTTAGGAATCTCCTAGAGAAAATGAAAATTCATCTTGAATAAGTCATTCATATATAAGAAACTTACATTCTTATCAAGGATTATACATCCTGAGATGATCTAAGTGATAAGTATGCGAGAGGCTTTTAGGAGAAAACATGTCATGAAGGTGGCACTAAGATGTTGGCTTCGAATACCTTGATTACTTCACTTGGAAGATCATTAAAATTGGTTGTCCTTGTGAAAACAAGGACGTCTATTCCAAAGTAAACTTGTCGTTTCAACTTGTATATGATTTTCCATGAATTGCTTTACTTTGAAGAAGCTTCTATTTGGTAATACATAAAGTTTTCTCCAGATGGCATGTTCCCCTGCTCCTCTTATTAAGGCTTCTAAGGTTACTGGTTCAATCAATTCTTTCACCTTGAGTATATCTGCGTTGAATCTCCTCAAATATGCTCGTGTAGACTCACCCTTTTCTTGGGCAACACTGAAAAGCTCTGTGGAGGTTTTTCTTTGGGTATGTTAGTGCTAAAACGTCACTAGCTTGAAACATAGGTCAATGAAACCTACAATAGAGTTTGGTTCCAGGTTGTTATACCAAGCACATGCACATCCTCTGAAGGTTGTAGGGAATATATTGCACATTGAGTTATAGTCTTGGATGATCAACTCCAAGTTATTGTGCACATTTTGCACATGCTCCCTTGATTGCTGCTACAACTAGGAATGAGCACTATAGACATGGTGGTAATGTTTGGTTTTATGATGGTGAGTAACAATGTGGAGACTAGAGAAAATGAGGGTTACAATATGGAAGAAAGATTATAGAGACATTTACAAGTTGACATTTATAGATATGGAGGTGCGGTGACTAAAGGTTGCGGTGGAGAAGAGAGGGTTGTTGTTTTGGTCAATACGATTGGGGTCTTATGTTGTTTAGTGGGGAGAGAAAGCTGCAACATGATGAAGATGGATTATGATTAAGGGAAGGATGCAAGAATCAGGTGTAGGTGAAGAAAAGAAAGAAAAAAACTAAAGGGGAAAAAGTAATGTGTTGACACCTAACTTTTTCAATAAGAAATGTTTTTTTTCTCTCTTTTTTTCTTTCTTACTCTCTTTGATACTTTTCTCTCTTTTTGGTATCTATATGAATTTTTTTCTCTACTTTTCTTTTCCTAGTTTTCTTCATGAATGTTTTGGTGAAAGTGTTTTTTATCTCTAGTTTCTCTATATGATGTTTTTTTATCTCTAGTTCTTCTCTGGTGAATCTTTTTGTGTTTTATATCTTTCTTTTTTTTATTTGATCTAAGCCTCTTCTTTGTTCATTTTTTACTTTCTTTTTATTCCTATATCCTCATCTTATTATTTTTTTATCTCACAATTGTTTTATAAAGGGCCTCAAACTATTATATTTATTTTGGTCCATATTTCTCTCTTGGATGTTGTTTCACTCTCTTTAATTTCATGTTTTGTTTTTCATTAATTTTTTATTTAAAAAAAAATATGTTGGAAAACAGGGATAAAAAGTCAATTATAACATTATATAAATGCAATTTTAACAAAATCCAAAATAGCAAGAATTTTTTTGTTGTTATCTCTAAAAATTAAAACCATTAAAAGGTTCAATACGATAGGTATCATCTAGTATTTTAGTTGCTACAAATACTTGATTATCCACTCGAAATAATTTGGAAAATATTTTTGGATAACCAATAAAACAAGCACACAGTGGAATCACTTATTAAATGGTGTCCTTGAAGGTTATTTCACGAGTCCCTGGATAATGTCCTTGTTGCCTTAGGTACTCTATTTTTAACATCCACCACAAGTGTACTCGCACAATGTGATAGTCTCACAAACAACACTTTTTTATTGTTTCTTGCAAAAATAAGATTTAAAAAATTTAATAACTTGATTAAATCTTTTGAATAAATATAAAAACCAAAATCCAAGGAAGTTATTTAGTGTTTTTTTGTGTGTATCCGGATATGGATTGAGTATGTATTTATACTTAGAAAACTCTTTATTTAAAATCAATTTTCTCTTTCAAAAAACATGAAACTAAATTTTTGCATAACCATGCAAGTTGGATTGAAGCCGCCAATTATTTGTGGTAAAGGCAAAGTTGGAAATACCATGCAAGAGAATTTCCTTTGTCAACCAAACAAAGAGTTCATTTCTCTTGTTTGGTAGCGTCTAACAACTGATCTCTAAATCACAATGTTTAGGTTTTTATACTACCAGAATTTTGACAAATACAAATGAAAATGCTAATGGAATTTTTTTGTCAGTAAATTGCAGTGAATTTTAGCCACACAGACTTTTCCATCGCTATATTTGTTGGTAGACACCAACAAAAACATTTCATCGGTATATACCGAGGGAATTGCAGTGGAAAAAAAAGGAATAAAAAAGCCAGAAAAGTACGACAACATGTAACTTTTAATGACGGTAAAGTTTATCCATAAATATACCGATGAAAATAATCTCTCTGTATATATGGATGGAATTACAAACGATATTACAGTGGAATTCAAAAGGGAAAATCATACAGTAATGTGACACTTTTTATTAGCAGAATGACCGACAAAGTTACCGACGGAATAATTTTGTTGGTAATGTCATCGATAATTTTTAATTTATAACATGGAGATTGACCATGCTCTCCCCCCCCCCCCCCTCCCATCCCTTTAATCTCAACTTAACACTACTAGAAAATTGATAAATACAAACAGAAATACCAAGAGAATATTTCTCTCGGTAAATTTTTGAGAGATTTTACCGACGAAAATTTATTCTGTCGGTAAATTTGTTGGTAAACTGTGAACACTGTTCATCATATCAATTACAAAGGAATCACCGATGGAATTTTTCGTCGGTATTTTTCAGAGAGCTCCAGAACTATTCACTTTCCAATTGCACTGTTAATTGTTGTTCTTTACAAACAAAATCACCGACGGATTGAAAAGTCAACGGTGTTATTAGGTGGTTTTCTGAAAAAAAAATCAATTAATTTAAATTTTTCATTTAAATATTACAGACGGAATCGTCGATGGATTGAAAAATCATCGGTAATTTTTTGACAGATTCTGAAAACTTTTTTATGAAATTGAAAATTTTAATTAAATATTACCGACGGAATAATTAAAAAATATTAATATTCAATTATCTGTCGGTAACACGCCCCAATAAAAAACTTAAATCCCCTTATTTCACAAGAGACAAACCCATTTCTTATTATTATTATTTTTCTTCTTGTTCTTTTACTTCTTCTTCTTCTTCTTCTTCTTCTTCTTCTTCTTCTTCTTCTTCTTCACTATATGTAAAAAACATCATTTCTTATCTATTTCTTTCTCTTCTTTTCTCTCCTCATCTCCTTCTCTTTTCCTCCATGCTTGGGTATGTCTTCTTCTTCTTTTTTCTTTTATCCTCTTAGTTTTTTTTAATTAATATGCTTAACAAAAAAAATTTCTCTCTTTAGCTTCATTTGCAACTACATTAAGGTAAGATTTTTCTTTTTTCTTCTTTTTTCATGATTTTTTTCACTATATTTGTTTTTTATTTTATTTTAATTTTTTTTGTTCTTAATAATTGTATAAATGTTGTTGTGAGATTTTTTTTTCATATGAAATCAATTTTTAGTTGATTTATTTATAAGATTTTTAAATTTTTAGCAATTGCAACTTCATTTTTTTCACATGAATTTTTCTAGTTGAATTTATTTTTTTGTTGCAAATTTGTTTGAGTTGATTTTCTTATTCTTTTTTCCAAGCATTTTGAGCATATATTATACAGTGTTAATTTAAGTTAATTTAATTATTTTATAATTTTATTAAATTAATTTTTTTAAAATGTTTTTAAATAATTACCGACGAAAATTCCATCGGTAATTCCATCAGTAAATCCTTTGGTAATAAAAAAATATTATTACCGAGGGATATACCGACAAAATAAAGCGGATAAATATATTTTTTTATTACCAATGGATTTACTGACGGACAAAAAATTACCGACAAAAGATTCACCGACGGAGCATTTTCGTCGGTGATTCCGTCGATAATTAATTTATCGACGGAATATGTATCTTACGCTGATGGAAAAATTCCGTCGGTAAAACTGTTAAATCTTGTAGTGTAATTCAACCATCTCATAACAAATTCAACCACCACAACACTCCATTTGTCAACATCCGAGTTCTAATTTAAATTTTATTGAGGATTCTCCACCATAAGTAAGCAAATCTATTCTTTTTTATTTGAACACAATTTTTAAACGTTAATTGTTTTGCATATTTTTGTAGTATATGTATTTTGTTTGAGTGTTTACTTGTTTTATAATTTTTTCACAAACAATTTTGTTGTGTTGATTTAAGATTTGTACATGTTATAGTTTATTTTACATTTCATAAAAATTGTATTTCTTTGTAAATTGATGAAACTTATGTTGAATTTTAGACTTCAGTGTTTTGTGATGAAATGAATAATGGCTTATTTAACTGATTTTTTTTATATTTTTTAATTTTATTGTTGAGTTGTAATTTTTGGTGATTGTATAGAAATTTGAATTTATGTAGATATATAATTGATAATGAATTAAAAGAACTATTAAAATTGATTGAATAAAATTGAGCTAAACCAATATTTTTAAAATTTTATTTAGTTAACGTAGTTAATTAATACATGTTGTTATCACTATTTAAATAGGTTTAATATAAATAATGGATGATCGTTAATGGATGTATTAAGATTTACCCTAGGGGTTACAAAGGATGGATTACTGTACTAGGGTTAAGGGTTTTATTAATTACACATTATCTAATCCGAGAAATATTAATGGATGTGGTATTAGATGTTTATACAAGAGATATAACAAAAAACAATTATCAATCCAGATATTATAACGATGTATCTTCTACACAAAAAAAAATATTCATGGAGAAATACATATGTTGGTATGCACATAGTAAAAATGATGGTTAAGTCAATTTCTAGTGCTACCACCATGGATGGAATTCTAGGAATATAGTTATAGACGAAATAGGAATAAACCAGAGTCATGCCAGTTAATGTCCAATCATAGATGAAAAACCTAATGCAGATGTGACCAATTTTTTGATTTTAAAAAAATTACAACGAACAATTATGGGATGGTTACACAAGTCATAGTAAATTATCAATCATTTCACAGGTGTTCACCATCAGGTCGGATCATAGATTGAGTGATGTTGGTTATGACAGAATTGTTGAATGGGCGAGAAGCATTTTACCTGAAGGGAATAGGTTGAAAGAGATGTTAAGTCCATGATCAAGCCCTTGGTCCAGGATACTAGAAAATTGACATATGTCCAAACTTCTACATGTTGTACTACCTTGAAAATACAGTGTTGACTAAGTGTAGAACATGTGGGCATTCTCATTATAAACCCAAAACTAGCAGGGGAAGGACTTTTATTGTAAAATCCCGAAACAAAAAAAAA
>Ga0325403_1004928_pt1 | contig 12505 bp, 6 predicted proteins | sample PopdelMetagenome_19_FD_205665 | JGI IMG/M metagenome (GOLD analysis project Ga0325403, IMG submission 205665) | Populus deltoides microbial communities from Bellville, Georgia, United States - Xylem-PdKOR-R4 | ecosystem: Host-associated > Plants > Phyllosphere > Stem > Wood/Secondary xylem...
TATGATTGCATCCGTGTTACCAAACTACAAGCATCAAATATTTTTGGTTTAAGAACCGAGTGAACCTGCATCCACGCCATAATCGTCATGTTTTTAACTTTTTATTTGTCTTCACTTGAGGAAAGGTTACATTGCAAAATCAGGAAAGAAATTAGGTCAGAACATCTGGATCGATCGAGATAGATAGATAGGCAGAGAGAATGGGTCGTAAGAAAGTAGAGCTAAAACGAATCGAAAACAAGAGCAGTCGCCAAGTTACTTTCTCAAAGAGGAGAAATGGATTGATTAAGAAAGCTCACGAGCTCTCTGTTCTTTGTGACGTCCAAGTAGCTCTCCTCACCTTTTCCAATGGAGGCAAGCTCTATGAATTCTCTAGCGTTGGCAGGTACCAAACTCTTTTCGAACTTTTAATTTTTCTCCGAATCATGTCTGAAATTTGTTCATGAGCTTCAAGTTTTTTTTTTTAATTTAAAAAAAGTCTGTTGTTTATTAAAACTTCATTCTTAGGTCCCTTGATTTCCTATTAATACACATAATTACATTGTTTTAGTTTTGTCCTTGCACATAAATAGCTTGTTGATTTGTTTGCTTTAATTTGGTAATTTTCTAGGGATTTGGTGCTATCATTACTCCTCTTCCCCTCTAAAAACTGAGTACATTAATCAAATAGTGATTTATATAGTTGATAGACTCTTAACGTCAGATCACTATAGATTTTTTTGTCCTCTTTTACCAAATTTCTTTCCATGTTTACAATGCAATATGAATTCTCAATGTTCTGTAGTAATTTAATTTGCCGATCGATTACATTCTTTTAAGCGAAATGTTTACTGTTATTGATGCCCTATTTAATTGATGAATCAACGGGTAGATAGATTTGGATTCTTAGCTTCTTCTTTGCCTTTCACGCTAGCCGTCACGGCTTGCACATGATGAACTTTCCTTTCTCTGAAAGGAAAATCCTTGCGAGTCTTGTATTTGCTGCATGCGCGTATCCATACTATATATAAAAATTTAAACTTCTTGCCCGAAGCTTATAATTTGATTAACATATATACCCTTACATTCTAATACATTTGAGTGATTAAATTAGTCTTTTCATTAAGCTTATAATCTTTTATTCACATAAATAGTTTCAATATAAGCTGAGAATTTAGGAGAAATAGCTCCCCATATATATCCTTCTATTTTAGGAGTTTGTGCCTGCCAGTTTTTCATTTTTAAAACAAATAGAATGTACGTTATCAACAAGTTTAGATTTTATATCTTCAAAAATACTCCTCATCATTAAGGAATAACGAGTAAGAAAAGAAGACTTGAGATTCTAACTAGGTTCGACAAATTGAGAATTAATACACAGTTTTGATAAGTTGCGCGTGTAAAACTATTCCACACATGGTAAGTGATGCAAACGGGAATAAAGGATAATGAAGTATGTTATTAGGCAAAACCAGAATAGAAACACCATAGAAGACTTTTAAAATATTTAATTTGTTAAAAAATTATTACAGCTTTTCATATAGAAAAAATTAGAAAACCTTAATAATATTGAATAGAAAAAATAAACTAGAAAATCTATTTTCTTCAAATAGAAAAAGAATCTATAAAAGCTTAATAATACATGATAGAAAAATAAAATCAGGAAAAAACAAAATCAACTAAGAAAAATATATATTTTCTAATAAAAAGCTCTTACATCAATTTCTTCGAGTGGAAAGAAATTCATCTTCGAGCTTACACCTCATTAAAAAAATATTCTCCACCATAAACAACATTTGTATGGGTTACACTATCATGGATTTGTAGCATCTTTGTGCAGACTGTCTCTTTAATTATAGATCCCTAACACAATATCTTTATATGAGTTGTTCGTGGGTGTCACTATTAGAATTCTTAATAACATTAATTGACACAAAAAGATCAAATTCGAAGAAAAAATAAATTAAATGGCTATATTAAAAATTTAGTAGGGACACGTAGAAATTAAGGATATAAGAGAAATAAAACGGAAAAAAAATCATCAACGCCAAATCAAAAGTATGTTCACAACACTTGAGAATCTACAATTATTTAACAGAAACGTGTAAAAACAAATTACAAAAGAAGCATTCATCCCCTTGCTTATATAATTGTTTTTGGTAATAATTTCATCCCCTTGCTTCTTGTATAATTATATATTTAAAAACAACCGTTTATTTTGAAGCACAACAAAACCGAACAAACCCAAAATAAAGAATCATGCATCCATAACAGAGTCTCCAGTCCTAAATCCCCTACAATATTACTTCTATTGATCCGAGCATGATGCTTATTAATTATTGAGATCTTCAGGTTTTTAATTAACATCACTCGGCCAAAAAAATATCAGTAAAATGTTAGCAAGGGAAGACTCTAGTAATATATATATTATACATATCATCTGTAGTACTCATTTATAAAAATCTTTCTACATAGACAACATGACACATCAATTTTTTTTTTGTTCTGGTTTGATTTTTATTTCATGCTATAAATGATCTTTTGAGAAGGAAAAAAAAATACTAGGAAGACCTATAAACTATCGGCACATGTTTATATAATAAAAAAAATATATTATCATTCTCAAGGTTTTTTTATATTATCATTCTCAAAGTTACTGGAAGCTTATATAATTATCAACTTTAAGGTACGTGGAATTAATCAAAATATATAAAAATTGGCCCAACATCTGCATTAAAATATATATATATATATATATATATATATATATATATATCATCTTAGGACATTGATTCATTAATCGGAATCTGCACAAAAAACATATATATGGCATGCTTCACATAATCATGTGCATTCCGTTTTCCATTCCTTTAGTATATCAGGTGACGGAAATGCTGTAAATGAAGTTCAAATTCACACTTCTCATTAATTTCCATGAAAAGCCCACCATCAACCTGTGTCCATCTAATTTTCTGAGGAAATGAACTATATAAACAGTGTTCCAATATGAATATGGTCGTTTTATCATAAACGGTGACTGAGACGGATGATAAAGATCATGTCAGAAAACCCTACACAAAAGTTTAGACTTGTATATATAGTCAAGCAGAGAAGATTCGACTTCAATGATTTGGGAATCTTCTTAACAATTAATTAAATTTTGGTTAGCTTACCATCACGGTTGTCGTTGACCCACAGAACAATGAAGACGTACTTAAGCATAGGCACCAGCACAATGGTGTCGATTATTAGGGACAATACCCAAGAATGTCTTGGTCATGGTTAATACCCTCGGTGAAAGTGCTTACATATAACGTAAAGTGGAGATGTTTCGATATTTCCATATGCCACTCCAATGCTCTGAAATGCCAAACTCAATGTCCTCTGCCAATTAGTCTGCTTGAGGGAAGGAGGACTGCCGAGTGATTCGATCACTACCGTTGAAACTTGAAAGGTGTTTATAGCTGCTGAAATCAGCCGCACGCGTAGTCTTAATGAGGCTGAATGGCTAACACTTTGGTGCCATTTTTTATTTATATTAATATTTTATATTTGTAAAAATATCAAATTGCTATTTATTGTACCTAATAATAACAAGAAACCCATAGCTTAATGACAAACATGCTCTTGGCCCAAATATTTTCCTTTTAAGGGTAATTAGGTATTTTAAATGTGCTTTTAAAAAGGAAAAAGACTAAAAAACTCCGGCATGTTAATTAAAGAATTTTTTTTCAAGGATAAGTCTGTGATTTTACTAGTGAAAATATAAAAAGTCTCACTATGCTTATAGATTTTGTTTTTAATAATATTTTAGTCATTTTATCAATTAAAAAATAGATGAAAGTATTATATTGTCCTTGGTCAATCTTAAAATTGCAAAAGAATCCTTGTACAAATACCAGTTTACCTTAAGGAGTTAGTATAATGGTTTTTCTGTTTGAAAGGCAGAAAAAAGAAGCAAAAACAATAATATTGTCCCTCTCCACATTGTTTTCTCCATGGTTTTCATTTTTTTATCCGAGCAGTTGGAGTCACTCACAGATAGTTTGGACAGATTGGCTTTTATAGTTTAAGTTGGTTTCTTAGAAGAGCTATCGAACAATGTTTCTGCCAAAGCTTTTAAGTTTTTATCCCTATGACAAAGCCATTTAGAAGTTATAATAGGGGAAGAAGAAGGTCGAGACTGTGATGCTGACTGATCTTCATACTGGCCTGATGCCGGAGTGGCCATGACCATATCTTTAGTCTTGGGCTGCATAGTGTTCGGGTCTCCTCAGAAATTAACTCTGAAAGAGTTGCTTCAAGATTTTGGGACCCTGCAGACCATGTGTTCCGCTTAGGGGAAGATGAGTTGACTCAACAAAGAAGAAAATTCTTGCCCCTTCCACTGCTACTGCTACTTTCACTGGTTAAATCTTGCCTCAGACTCGTTCGCTTCCCCCATGAGAATGATGTCATCTGCTTACTGTCCGTGGTTGGTTGCTTGAACATTTGGGGCTTTTTCACACTTGTTGATTGGCCTAGGCTTAGACCACAGATACTTGCTGATAGAATCTGTGATAAGAATTAATGTGAACAAGTAGGGGGACAGTGGGCATCCTTACCTGAGTCCATGACTCACCTTGAAGAAACCTGACGGTCTGCCGTTGATGGGGCAATCCAAGGCCCTTTGATACATGCTTTGATCCGGAGAAAAAAATGAAATAAAATGTGGCAGTGGAACTTGTTTGTTATTTATTTATCTATACTGGCTCTAGTGCATCACTCAATTATTGCTTTCTGATTGTACAGATATGATATGATCTTGTGGATCCTATAAGTTTTTTTAACAACGAATGTTTGCACGCCAGCATGCCCATGAGAATTAAATTAGATTGGATAATGCCAAAAACCTCTCATTCATGGATTAAAAATTTATAACCACACATAATAACACTCCTAGTAATTGTTCTGCAATGTAGTGTCAACCCTCCCGCCTGTCTGCCCTGCGGTGTCTGTCAAGATCTTCGTAATCAAACATTAGCATAACCTGGTCTTCATGAAAAATTGGTTACCGAGAAACAAAAGGTACAAGCTTTAATCAACTAGTTACTTCTTTTTTTAATTTATAAAGGGATAAATTTTATTTTTTATTATATTAACATGTTTTATTTTCAAGTGATTTTATATATATCTTAATAATAATAATAATCAAATTAATTTATTTGTTTTTGAACAATATAAATGATTTTTGACCGCTTAAGTAAATATTGGACTTGAAGGAGATTGTCTTTTAAAATTTATATATACTCAACTCTTAAATATAATAACTATTAAAAAAACTTTACTTACTATTAATGTTTTTTAAAATTATACATGACACGAATTTAAATTAATAATTGTTTGTTATTGTGTTAGGCCTGCTACATCTATAAAAGATGGGTTTTGTTCAAATATTTAAAAGAGTTGCTAAAAAAATAACTCTTTCCTCCACTCTTTTCTATATATATATATATATATATATATATATATAGACATAATTTATATGAACAAGTAAGTTTTCATTGTCGAAAGAAAATAGTTTTTTTTTTATATTTGACGCTCTAATACCGTTATAAATTTAAAGAAAACTTATTGGTGATGCGAGAATTCATTTTCTTATCCTTAAATCAATTACTTCAGTGTTATTTTGATTACTAGAACTTACAACACGAACGTTTTTGTAAGTCTATGAATAAAAATATAATACATAGTTTTTTAATAAAAAATTCTTTTTTAATATTGCTAATGTTTGTTCAAAAGAGTTAAAAATTAATGTAAGACAATAACCTATATTTTAAATTACATCCTAGAAAATAACACTTTTTTTAAGAATTAATAATTTTTTCTTTTTTAAGAAATTTAGTGTCCTTTTTTTTTTAATTAGAGGCTGGATTACATTTTTTTCATTATTATTTTTATTATATATATATATATATATATATATATATTTGTTGTATTTTCAAGTAAAATAAAACATTTTAAAAAACAACTTCTATCTCAATTCAAAACAAACTCAAAGAATGGCAAACAATTAGGTACTATATTAGGGGGTTTTTTCTACACTGCAAAATTTAGAAAAAATCAGAAAAATCAAACTAAAACAAAAAAGCTACAGGTTGCTCTATTTGGTCACTATCTTATCCCATCGCATTGATCCTGTTGAGGTGTTAATTTACTTCACCCTGACACATTTTGCCATCTTGCTAGATGTAAATTTCCATTATAACTATATTATTTATTTAAAGATTTGATTTTAGTTACCAAGGCTGTCTGTCCCCTTGTTATGCAATTCAGCATAGCCAAAATCCTCGAGCGTTACAAGAGTCATTCTGAAGTGATGGCTACTTCATCTAAAGGTGCTAATGATTCAGAGGTATGCGACCATTGTGTCATTTAGATTTATTGGTACTTGCACTAGCAAAAACCTTGGAGAGTAAAAATAAATTTATGGCCTGGTATTCCTAGTTTTTGACCTAGCAATATTCTTCTACTTTTCTAATTGATATTTCCTTGTAGTACGGAACCAACTGCTAAACATCACCTATTTCCTAAGCAGGTATACTTTGGTAAATACGCAAATTTGAAATCAGCTGCGGAGATACTGCAAATACCTCAAAGGTATCTCGTACAACTTTCCATACACTTGGTTTACATAAAAGTTCAAAGCATCTATTGACCTGTATTCTATCAACAGGAAACTTGAAGGTTCATGTCCTGGGGAGCAGACCTTGAGTGAGTTTGTGCAACAAGCGACACAGCTTGATGCTGCACTAACATATGTCAGAGCTAGAAAGGTCAACTGTATCTCTTTTGTACTTTGCCATTTTAAATACGTTTCCTCTGGACAAGCATTTGGATATCAGATTGTCTTCCTTGGTATTTGCACCATTTGCTACTTGATGAACTCTGCATTTCTGGATTTGATCTTCGCTTAGGGTGTCACGTTTATGGAAAATAAAATACAAGAAGAAAGCAAGTAAAGGTTATCACTGTAACAACACTAATTTGAATTTTATTTTTAGATATTTTTCTCTAATTTGATCTGTTTTTTCAAGAAGTTTACTAACTCCTTATATATGCATTGGAAACCAATCTTTATAAGGTGGATAAATAAGAATACTAAGTTAAACATAAAAAACATAAAATTGAAAACTAGACTAAAAATTCAAAAATAAATAGGCTTTCAAATCTAATTTAAGAGTTTTTAAGGCTAAATTAGTTAGTTGGGGCGAGTTGCTATTTTATAAAACTAGATATGTAAGATAAAATTTAAGTCTTGACTCGATTGAATCAAAAGTAATAAGCTTTCTTGTGCCATATTTCTTTTTGATCGAACTTGTTTGTTTTTGCGTTTCAAAAATGTTTTTGAAAAAAAAGAAAAATTTTTAATTTTTTTCCTTACTTTAAATTAATATTTTTTTTGTGTTTTTAGATTATTTTGATGAACTGATATCAAAAATAATTTTTAAAAAATAAAAAATATATATATTATTTTAATATATTTCTAAGTAAAAAAAACACTTTAAAAAGTAATCACAATCACATTTTAGTAGTATTGTTTGGTTCGTAATCGAATCTGCTAATCTTTCTGCATGATCCACTAGTAGCATATCCATAGGTGATTATTTAAAACTATCAAATTCTATGAACTTGCCAACATCAGCATCCATGAGTTGGAAAAAACTCATTTTTAAATTCTAGTCATCCATCAAGTACAGAGACAAATGATGCACATTAAACACACCAAAAGTTTTCGACCGACTAGGGAGAGAGTCTATATGCATTGTGACATTGTCATTGATCTTCTGCAATAGACCAATCTTCCTTTCCTTGAGTTTATTGTACTCTCTCACGGTAAATCTGTCACTAATAAGAATTGCTCAAACAAAGTCGCCTACCTTAAAGAAAACCTTTCTACAATGAATATCTACTTAGGCTTTATACTTGGCATTACTATCTGAAATAGCTTGCTTGGCCTATTTGTGTACTCCAAGTAGATAATTTATCATATCTTCAGTCTGAACATCAAGTGTTCAATACAAAAAAGAGATGCTAACTCAAGCACACCAGAAAGTTTCTGTCCACACAACCTCAAATGGGCTCGGCTAAGTAGTTTGATTTCTAGACTTGTTATAGGCGAACTTCCTTGTAGCAAAGCTAAGCCCCATTGTTTTTGGTTCGTCTCCTTCTAAACTCCTCAATAGATTTCCTAGGCTACGTTTAACCACTTCAGTCTAAGCATCGCCGAAATTAGATGAGTTCTTTAGAAATTGCTCATAAACAACGTTTCCCTGTAAAAAATAATGGACCTAGGGATCCAATACAGGCAATCCATCTCTTTGAATTTAAGGTGAGAAATCCAGGAAGCATCCACAAGCCCCAGTTCAAGCAATAGTACTCATGAGCGTTTTTACATGTCCAACTAGCTACCTTGAGTGGAAGAACTGGATGAAAGTTTGTCTGATTTCAACTTTGACATACACTATCTTCAGTCCACTATCTGTTGCACGATTACTAATTTGTTTTCTGTTCTAGGATTTTAGACCTAGTGTATATTTGTATTTCTGGGCACATTCATTCACCTGCACAATGCTACCTCGTAAAGTCTCACTACTGCTCTTTTCATCATTTTTTTTACTTGGTTTCAGATGCAACTGATGCTGGAGTCGGTGAAGTCTCTCCAGGACAAGGTATGCAAGTGTGTCGGGTTATTACTGCTTCAGTGTTACTTGGCGAATGTCATTCTGAGTAACATATTACCCTGTTCTATGTTTCATGTCATTCCATTCGACGTTTTAAAAACTCTATATTGGAAACCCTGGGAAAGGAAAATCATGCCCCAATAATTCCACCAAACCATGCCTTTTTGGAATCAAGCTTTATCCTTCAATACCTGATCTAGAACATGAATTAGGATCTTTTCGTTCGAAACAGAAAAATTATAATCCACTGGACCATATTTGGTTCACTTGGTGATAGATGCTTGAACCAGTAGAAATGAACATAATTCCTCATCATTTTGCCCGAAATTTACTCTAAAAGTCGACCACCAACACCAAAAGTGAGCTTTGAAAACATCCATGCAATATCCATGTTTCTGTTTGCAATCAATGCATGAATCCTTCATGGACACAGCAAGACATCATGAGCTTAGGATCCTCGTTTTTCTCTAGCAGCTCTAATTTTGACCTAAATAGCATTCTGATACAAAGGACCACCAGAAGCTTCCAGAATTTGGAGCCTCCGAAACACCTTGCTCATAACTAAGAAAGCCTGCCTGTTCTATGCATCCTGCATTGTATAGCTGCTAAAATGGTCACATCATGTCAACACAACTTTGCTTCGTTAATGATATGCCAGGGCTCTTTCAATTGTTGGGCATGATCAATTCGCAAGTCTTCGCTACTGCCTGTTAAAGACTTCCCTAGGGATGTCAATACCAAAATTGACATCAAAATAAGGCTCGCTAATCATGCAAGCTCCATGAGAAGCTTTTGACCAAAAACTCTTTTGTTAAATACTTTGAATCTTTGCACTTTATCATGGAAGATTAGTTTGTGGTTTATCTTATGGTGAGATGATCTAGTTCGGGCCGCCTGAGTTCTCCCTGGTATTGTCTGATTAGTCTCTACCAACTGTGCTGTGCTGTTCTGACAGCATTCTTATCGAGGAACATCATCAGGTCTAAACTGATGGATTCATTTGAATAAAAGAAAGAAATATACTAAAGTAAACGTCACAGAGGAGGACAGCCAGTAATTATTAACACAACGCACGCCACAATAGGGAGAAAAAAAAACCCATGCCTGCTTTCTGTGTTTTCTTTGGTGCCGTGTGCTCAGGTGCTGCTGTATGCTTGTTAGCAATTCATTATGAATGAAGTAATATCAGAAGCAGATTTCTTTCTTTTTTATTTATTTATTTGGTAAAACAGAAATAGGTACCTTTAATTTTTCTGAAGAATGCCTTTTGTTCTCAACAGGAAAAGATGCTGAAAGAGGAAAACCAAGTGCTACAGAAACAGGTAGTGTATAATCCAGAAACTCACTCCTGTATACAAGTAGCCTATTTCCATTAGCTCTTTCAGCAAGTGCATATTGGATTTTTTTGGGTTGATTGTATTACTTGCAGATTGAAGCAATGAAGAATGGTGGTGAAATTTATAACGGCAAGGTGGATCACCCTTTGGGTCATCCTCCACAACAAACAACACTGTGTTTGCTTAAATAGTAAGGCAGCACTGCATGTGTAACTTACCGCTGGAGGTGCGCCACAATGGCAGACACTCTAGTAGTTACCTCTTTGATCTCACGTGCATGTACTAGTAGCCTGCATTTACCTTCATTGTCTTGCTGCCAAAGTTGCATTTCCACTGTTTATGCCTCTGTTCTCTATCTTATCTGAGCCTATGTGCATTAGTTTCCTCCAGACGACCAAGCATCTTAACTCTTGTTTCCAAGCATTTCCAACAAATCAAAAGCTTATTTTTCCGTCAGTGACTCATTGTTCTATTTTGGCCTGCTGTTGACATTCATTGTAAGAGTATATAAATAAATGAGCTCGAGGAGCTTGCACTAAATATTCATATGGAAACATGCGGAGAATTGGATTATCTTTGAAAAGATGCTTGACAAATTCATCGAAATATTTAAAAATACACTGAAGTGTGTAAATAAAACTCATTAGGAGTAATCTAGAAGAACAAGCTCACGGACAAAGACTACCCTTCCTATTTCCTCCCCCAGTCTCTAATCTGTGCCCACCCAATTGCCTGAATCTAAGCCTCTTCTGTGATTATTTCATATTATCAATGAAAGGGTTTTCCAAATTTCGGATTCAGTGGGAATTAGCCCGGGAATTTTATATTTTTTTTTCAAATTTCATACTTCCCATGCATGTTTAATTTATGGAATTTTTTAATTTACAAGATGCAGAGGATTTATATTTGAACTGTTTTAGTTAGACATCACACAAGTACAAAAAGTTGAGACATCAAAAAAGGAAAAAAGAAGCAGCACCAAAAGGTGTGTATACATCTAACTTTTAAGGTAGTAATTGCAGTTTGATGACAAGTGATTTCCAGGCTACCTAAGCATATGCTAGACTGATCAAACATTTTAGTCAAGATGTCTGCTTTGAATAGAAAGATAAACGTGTTCGAATCAAGGGAAAATAGTTGAGAGTTTTAGCAGTTGAGCACTTACTGATTATGTGCAAAGAAGCAAAGCAACTAGCCGTGTGATGTGCAAATTGAGACATAAGAAACAAGTATTTTGTGGCATCTTTCTTGATTCTTTGTGAAGAAAGGTAACAGCTGACAACACTTCAAGCGTTTTGATTTGAGCTAATTAGGGTAAAACCAAGAGGAGACGTATCGCTTAATTACCGAATGGATGCCTTGTAGCAAGGCAAGTGCGTGACACCCCAACCCACCACTTACACGTCGAGGAAATGTTGCTGAAGACAGGCTTGTAGCAGGTGGGCTTTTCCACCCTTAGCTTTGTTCGGCCCTTTTGAACTGACTCTTGGTATAGTTATTTATTAAAGTATTTTTTATTTAATGTTAAAATAATATTTTTTATTTTAAAAAAATTATTTTTAATATTAGTATATTAAAATAATTTGAAAACATTAAAAAAATTTTAATTTAAAATAAAAAAATAAAAACATTTAAAAAAAAATTTAAATATAAAAATAAATATTTCTTTATTCTGCCTTCCTGCTTGAGGGTTAATTTAATTCAGATGGGATAGTGTTTTTCTTATGAATTTGATTTTTTTTAATTTTTAATTCATATTTATTTTTATATTTATATAAAGGCTAAGTTGCTAACTATATATGTGGGAAGAAATTAGAATTTTGTTTTAATTTTTGCCGAAGATTGATGTTGAATTTAGAATTTATTTATTTATTTATTGGCCTGTGAAAGGAGAAATGTTATCCGTATCAATTCCCCTTATCTCAACAATGAGATTGTTGGTATGCATCATTCAGTGAATAATTAGTTGGCAACATTTTAGATTGTCACCATCTTATTTTTCCTTTTTAATTTCTCATATTTTCTTTTATATGGATGGGATTTTTCTCATCTTTTTGCTTATTTTCTACAAAAAGGGTCTGATTCTTTCAAATATGATTTACAGTTATAATTCTCTTACTACTGTGTGGGAGTTCTGTATCTCCAGTTATTAGCTATTATATCCTTTAAATAAAGATTTTGAAATCTTATCTTATTATTTAAGGGGATTGACATTTACCGACAAAGCTGGCCAAAATGATAACAAATTATTTTTAAAAAAAAAAATTTGTGTGCCTTCAACTGTTATATATAATACGTATATTCAAATCGATAGACGACCACAAATCAAGTATTTGCAATGAAATCCGGGCTTTAATAATTCCTTCTTAGGCGTGTGAGTGCTGTTGAGACATCTTTGTCTCATAATTCATGCCTAAATCATTTATACTTTTTATGATACAGACCTTGGTGCCAACGATCTGTTTG
>Ga0325403_1004929_pt1 | contig 12505 bp, 8 predicted proteins | sample PopdelMetagenome_19_FD_205665 | JGI IMG/M metagenome (GOLD analysis project Ga0325403, IMG submission 205665) | Populus deltoides microbial communities from Bellville, Georgia, United States - Xylem-PdKOR-R4 | ecosystem: Host-associated > Plants > Phyllosphere > Stem > Wood/Secondary xylem...
AAGGAGATAGAGAGGAGAGAGAGGGAGAAGGAGATAGAGAGGAGAGAGAAGGAGAGGGAGAGGGAAAGGAGAGAGAGGGGGGGAGAGGAGGAGAGAGAGAAAGATAAGGAGAAGGAGATAGAGAGGAGAGAGAGGGAGAAGGAGATAGAGAGGAGAGAGAAGGAGAGGGAGAGGGAAAGGAGAGAGAGGGGGGGAGAGGAGGAGAGAGAGAGGAGAGAGCGCAGCAGGAGCAGGTCGAGGAGGTATGAAAGTGATAATCGTGAGAGGGAGAGGGAGAGAGAGATTGACACGAGAGAAAGCAGGTGATGGTTTTTTTTTTCTTTTTCCTTTTTAATTTTCTTTATAGCTTAGATCATGGGATTCGATGCTGTTATTTTTAATTTTTTATCGTATGGTTCTAAGCGTTAATTAATGTTTTATCCTCTAGAAACTGAATTTTGAAGTCTAATGGGAGAAGCAAATAGTTTATGACAAGGATTTGGTTTTGAGATGGATTGTTAATTGATGTTACTGTCCCCTGTAAATCCAAGGCGGGATGGATACTTTCTCGAGGCTTTTGATGAAGAATTTGCTGCTTCCTATGAGATTTCTCTTCCTCCTCCTTTGCATTCCATGTGAAAGGGGTGTGAATTGAATTTGGAACATTTTATCACATGGAGTAAGAACTGAGGTTCTAAAATTTTCATTGAAGCTTTGTTCCAAATTTGACCAAAGTTTTGTTTGATTTTGTTTGCATGGAGTTTAGTTGTTACTCTGTGATGAATGATCTTGTTGTTTGTCTGTAAGTATGCTTTGGTAACCTTTAAAGAGTGTAAGATGTTTAATCTGTTGACCTTGACAAAAAGTTGAAATACATATGCTATATCAAATGAAATAAGAACTGGGGTTTTTAAATTTTAATTGAAGCTTTGTTCCAAATTTGAATAACGTTTTGTTTGATTTTGTTTGCATGGAAATTGGTTGTTGCTCTGTGTTGAATGATCTTGCTGTACGTATATTAGTATATAACTATCCTTGTTAGAAATAATATGGAAAAAAGGCTGGCATTTTGGTGTCACTATAGCTCGTCCTCTATGAAATTACTATGGAGTTGGCTAGAAATTTTTATTTTTTTCTGACATCATAGCACTGTTTTTTCTTTTCAGTTATAAGAACGTTGATGCCTGTTTATTAATCTCATGAATTTTCATATTTTATAAAAATTGAAACTTTGAAAGTGTTTTGGGTGCCAGGAGATTTAAAGAAAAGAAAGAAGTGGTGGAGCCTGAAGCTGATCCAGAAAGGGACCAAAGAACTGTTTTTGTGTACCAGGTTCATGGTTTGCTATGCTGTTTTATGATTATTAGTCATGGAATCATAGATATATTGTGGTTCCATTGTTTTCTCACATTGTTGCTGCTCTGTTCTCATGGATTTTTGTGATGACAGATGCCTTTGAAGGCGACAGAGAGAGATGTGTACGAATTCTTCTCGAAAGCAGGCAAGGTTAGTGGCATTTTTTTTTATATATGTATAACACAAGAATAGTTGTATAATTCTGGATTTTATAAAATCTGTACGTAACCTCATTGTGGTCTTTTCAAGTTTAGTCATTGACTTTTTTTTGGATTAAATTTCACAACCCATCCTATGTTTTGGATCTAATTTCACTTTGCCTCCTGTACTTTGAATAATTTTACATTCTATCCCTGACTCTGTTAGTTAGTGTGTTAATTTTTTTCTAATTACCCTGATTGCCAGTGTTTATAACCACTAGGCATTTTATCAGGTCTCTCCCTCTCTCTCTCTACACACACACACACTCACACACACACACACACACACACACACCTTAATGAACATATTTCTATCTCTCATTTCTCTTTTCCTTCAATTTAAAAAACTCACAAATTCATCTGTCGATTACCAATAAACAATATTCCTTTGGTAGGGACAAACACAAAAACAGTAAGCTCAATTTTAGCATGTAAGTTGATTATTCTTGTTAATTCCTCTCTCTTTCCACTTAAAGTCTTGAAATTGGATTCTATTTGGTTTGTTGGTTTTGACTGTTGATATTTCTATCTCGCTTTTTTTTTTCCTGTATCGATTTAACAAAACACAATCAATATATTTTTGTACAAATGGATCATAACATGAATGAGTTATCTAGCAACACAATGATTTGAGTTTTAAAAGCCAACCATGGATTAATTTGAACGGGTTGTCATATAGTAGTACTTGGGGGGCCAACTTAAACAAATTTTCAATGATTCAGCACATCAAGATTTAAGCACACTTGCATCCTTAGGTGCCTTGTATACTCTCATCGATGCTATGAGCTTGCTCATTAAAGAGTAGCTTGAGGAAAATGCTCCTAATGAATATATTGTCCAAATCAATTCCAGAAAAAAAACCCCCACAATATATTTTCCCAAACTATATTATGAGTTTCCAAACCCTGATTGCATTTGCTTTTGGTGGTGGTAATAACACAATATACTCCAAAAACATCCTGGTTAATTTGATATAATTTGCTTAAAATTAAACTTTTTAACACTTGACTAACAGCTCTTGGATGGAGGATGCAAAGTGCAATTAAATTGAAATTACAGGATGACAAATGCAAAGTTCCTCAATAACGGACAGTACAGTGAAACTGCCTTCAAAGCGCAGGGTGATTTGTGAAATTTACTCCTTTTTGTTTCTTCCTGTGTATGAAAATTATACGGATTTGTTGCCTGATAAACTGCTGAGAAGAATAGGAATGTATGTTAATGAAATGCCATTGCGTTTTTCAGCTTCAGTTACAAGTAGTGTAATGACTTTCTTGTCTCATCTAGATGTGGGATGAGTTAAAAGGTGTGCATGCATTAAGTGAATTATCTTGGTATTAAGGAGTGGTGTCGTCCCATATGCTTGTGTATTTTTGGAAATTCAAACAAGATGCTCCAGATACCATCATAATTGTAGAACTATATTTTTCTGTCAGCGATTCATAATTCAAATGAATGCAGAACTTCACGTTCAACTTATTCCTCTTTCATTTCAGCAACTTCTTCCACAGTTGCCGGACCCTTGATTTCTTAGCCACCATTTTTTCTCTATCAAACTCAAACACCAACAACTAGATTACCTCATAGGATACAAAAGTAGTTTACATGATTAGACTAATCTTAGTAATGCAATTGCCTTCTGATAGGTGTTTTGTTATGTAGTTTGAATTTCTGAAATTTCTTTGCACACCGCAAATTTTGCTCTGTATTAAAATTTGATTTGAAATTAGTTTTCCTTGATTTTTCAGGTCAGGGATGTTCGATTGATAATGGACAGAAATTCAAGGCGGTCAAAAGGAGTTGGGTATGTGTGCCTTTCTGTTTAAACATCAAGATGCTTATGCACTTCTTCTAAAGTAACTGTTAGCATATTTATTCCAAGAATCAAGTTTAACTGTATTCTTAAATGCAATAGCAATGCGATAATGATGAGGGATGATGGGAAAACCTTGCACACATGTTTAATCAATTCATTCAGCGCACTCAAGGTAGATGACATAAACCTAATTTTGTTTTATACTTTTCCAATTTTCTTCTTCTGAATATTTTGTAAGTAAAGAGACCTGATTATGAGCCATGTATAATTAGTCCTGGATTTCAATATTGGTGCTCCCATTCTGGTTTAATGTTGATCCTTTATGTCTGGATAGTTTGGTTTTGGCAGCCATCTTTCTTAAGAAATTATGTTAACAAAAACTTGGTTTTTTTAAAAACATCTAAATTCTTTATTGATGAGCCATTGGTTGGAGCATTGATTGATGTTTGTTTGTTTATGATTTTGGGGCTTTTGTGCACAAACATGTATCAAAGCGGAGACCACTGCTAATTTATTTATTTTTGCATTCTAAGTCATCTCTTCTCTCCTTGATCCTCATGATACACAATGTGTTCTGGTTTTGTATATTTATTCCGATGAGTTGACATATTTTATTACATGGGACATCAGATTCACTGAAAGAAACTCAGCTTGAGCTCTCTGCACACAGTTTTTGTTTTCCTTCATCTATTTGCTGTATGCTTTGTTAGTTTGATTTCTTCTTCCATTTCGTTTGTTCTGATTAGTTATCTGCACTGGCGTAACTGCAGGTATGTTGAATTCTATGATGCAATGTCTGTGCCAATGGCAATAACTCTTTCAGGTCAACTGCTTCTTGGACAACCTGTAATGGTTAAGCCTTCTGAGGCTGAAAAGAACCTCGTTCAGCCTAGTGCTTCAGGCGGTGGCACAGGTGGTGTTACTGGACCATTTGGAGCAGTTGACAGAAAACTATATGTTGGGAATTTGCATTTTAACATGACAGAAATGCAGCTTAGACAGGTAATATGATTGGAGAGTTCATTTGGTTTATTGTTCATTAAGACAAACAAGTTCACTTTTGTTTTTGTAATAATCAATTTTGTTTATTAACTAGGATAAGCTGTAACATAATAATTATGCATAGAGGCATTAATGCCAATAAATCATAGAAATTGCCATTCCAACCACAACAATTTAAATGAAAATTAATTTTTTGGCATCACTTTCTTTGAACTACACAAGTAATCATTGAAGATCAGAAGTAACTTTCTTAGTTTCCCTTCAAATCAACCACTAAACTTTGGGCACATTGAACTTTATCTTTCCACTGTTCTTAAAGATCCGTTCGGAATTGCATCATTGGTTTTTGCAAGTCTTTAGCTAAGCTTGTGCTGAATTGGAAAAGGAAGTTTAGGATGCCTGTAGAAGAAATTTGAGAAGCTTTTGGTCAATGACCTCTTGCTGTATAGACTTGGACTCACTACAGATTCATGAACTCTAGGAGGATCATTACTGATGCTGCTGAAGGAAGTGTTACTTGTTATCAGCCCTTGATGTTGAATTAACAGTCAATGACTCCCTTAGCTTTTATAGTTTGTTTTGCATGAATTTTGAAGTGCACAGGTCTTGTATTATGCCTTGTTAGTTTCCTGGACACAGATTGAGTTTTTTTTTTTTGTAATTGTTAGACAACTAGTACTTCCATTTATTAAACCATCCTCTTTCTTTCACAAATTTGATCCAGCTACATAACATAATGTCTTGCTTTCGTGTTACTCAGCTTTTTGAACCATTTGGTATTGTGGAGCTTGTGCAACTACCTCTTGACCTTGAGACAGGACAATGCAAAGGTTTCGGATTTGTTCAAGTCGGTGATGACTTCTTGTTGATTGCAATATATATTTGTACTATTTAATCATTCACATTTGTTGATTGATTAATTCATCCACTCTCCTACAGTTTACTCAACTTGAAAATGCTAAGGCTGCACAAAGTGCTTTGAATGGAAAACTGGAGATTGCGGGTCGAACTATTAAGGTATGCCTAAGTTTTTGTAGCTCAGACTAGGTTTCTCTTCATATGTTTTATATATAACAGTGGTTGTTGTCAGTCAACTATTTGTCTTTGCTGCCTTAACCATAAATGAGTTTGACAATGTTGGGGTCTGTAATGAATTGTTTGTGTACGTATAGGTTTCATCTGTTACAGAACATGGCGGACAGCAAGACGGTGGAGTAAAATCTGCTGACTTCGACGATGATGATGGGGGTGGATTGGTGAGTTAAATGTTGCTATCTATTGTATGAGTGAACTTGAACTTGCATGATCATTGGCAAAGAATGACTTTATTTATTTATTCTTAGGGGGTGGGGAGGGGGTTGTAATCCCCTATTATTTATCAAGGATGATGGTTTACATTAATTTCATGAATTTACAATCCTGTAAATCAAATAATGAAAAAAAATGCACATGAAAATTATAGAGTAAATTACCCAGAATAATTTTCGACAAGGCCATGGGATTGGGGGGGTGGGGGGGCAAGAGAAACAAACATTCCTTGAGAGGTGATGATCTTATATTTTGGAGTAATGGACTGTTTTTCACTTTTGTTTGGTACACTTTGTTATTATGATATTATGACTAAAGCTGGCACAACATGATACTATTAGGATGGTGATTAGTATAAAACCTTTTTCATGGAACCAAAGATCTGTGATGTGGACAACAAAGGAGGCCAAAATTTTCTTTTCATAGACAATGGGTATTTCTGTAATTTCTAGAAATTCTGGAAATTTGTCAGAGATTTTTATTTGGTATTTTATTGGTCCTGATTAATTAGCTTATTAGTTTTTTTCCATTCTACATAGACTTATTATTTTCTTACTTAGGAATCCAAGTCTTTATTGGATTTGAACTACTAGAACTCTATAAATAAGCACGTAGTCTTTCAATATTTTAATGGAGTGTATGGATAAAATTCTAGCAATTTGATTTTGATTGGGTGACGCAATCTCCTCTAGGTGTGAAGTGTAAGTTTTTCTATCCTCTAGGTGTGACTCCTAGAGGCCCTATTAGTGTCACTCTAATAGTTTCTACAATTCCCAGCAGAAATCCAGTTCAATACATCTCTAAAGAGCCTCCAAAAGTCAGGTCCAGAACAGCTCCTAAGCTGTCCTGCATCAGGATGTTTTCTGTAACCTTTTGTGGTTTTTGCATCTATTGAAGATGTGTAAGATAAATGGGAAAGAGCAGGTGTATATATGTACAGTTAGTGATGTACTAACATGGAGATGAATCAAATTTGGTCACTATTGTGATGGATGTTGAGACAGACTGTTAAACTTGCCTTACTGTCATGCAATCCTGTTATCTTGTAAGCATCAACGTTTACAGTTTGCATCTTACTGTTTTGTTACCACTAATTAATGAATGTGATGGCTTTCACAGGGCTGTAACCCCTGCAATAAAATATCTCAACTGTTTTAATGTTTTTCCTATCATCATCATTTTACAATCACATACTATATGTGTGTACATTAAATTTCACAACTATAACATCTTGGGTGGTTAGGTTTTCATAGGTCTCCATGTTTTTCTTTTCCCAAAATGGAATTAACTTGTTAGTAACTTTACTGGTTATTCTATCACCTGAATGAGGTATAGATTTTCATGAACACAATGGTGTTCATTGATTTGTACATCATAAGGTTAAGTATCGTTACTTTAGGGTGATTTTTTTTTTTTGAAATATGTAGATCAGAGAGACTTTGCTAAAATTGGTTAAAAATTCGTGTCCTCTGTGGTCGTGATAGTTATGTAACATAGACAAAATGCTAGCAACCTTATATGAGTATGATTTAAATCGTGCTAGCTGTCTCATTTTATGCACAAGGATTTGAGATAATTTGTAATCCAAGTGGGTGTTTGTTTTGCATAAAATATTTTACAAGAAAATGTTTTCTTGATTTTTCTGTGTTTTCATAAAATATTTCAAAGTCAACCTATAAACTTAGTTTATTTGTCAGCTCTTGAAATTCCATAAAATAATTTAAGGACAAAATCAGATCACAATATTATCAAATTATTTCAGTCACCATCAACACCCCAGTCCACCACTCCCATCACCATCATTATTCCACTGCTATATTTTTACACCATACTTACCAAACATCATAAATTTGTTTTGTGTAAAGGGTTTTATGGTAAAACATTTTACATTTTTTATGCAAAACAAATGGCCCCTGAGTTAATGCTTTTATTTTCCAGGTTCCCCATCCGAATCTGTCAAATGAATTCTGAATTGGCAGAATGAGAAAACTTGTAATAGTAACTGGAGACTCTAGTTTGTACAGCAATTTTAAGACACTAAGGTTAATCAAATATGCCAATGCCAATTTGAAAATTTTACTTGCTGGAAATTTTATTTTTCGTGCAACAAAGTTTAATGATTCAATTATTGTTTAGCTGAGGTCGAAGTTCATGATGTTATGATTTGAGGGTATGAGGACTAACTTGCATAGGAAAGAGTGTCAATAGTTGCACTGTTTCTTTTTCTGGCATTTTTAATTTCTCCAAACTTCAGCTGATGAAATGAATTCACTTTTCCCATTCAGGCTTTGAATGCTCAATCAAGAGCATTGCTTATGCAGAAGCTGGATCGGACTGGCACTGCCACAAGGTTTGTCTATCTTGTTTAACTTTGTTTTTTCTATTTAAATATCAGTTCCATAGCCTTAAATCTAGTTCTGTTTCCAGTATTGCAGGCTCTCTTGGAGTACCTTTGCTAAATGGATCAGCTCCAAATCAACAAGCCATTAGCTTGCCTGTCAATGGGCAAACTAATATTGGAGCAGCAACATTTCCGGCACTAGTTTTACCTTCCCCTGCTTATGAATCTATTGGGCAACCCAGCGAGTGTCTATTGCTGAAGAATATGTTTGATCCAGCCACTGAGGTTTGTTTTTTTTTTTTTTTTGTCAGTTCTCCATTGAGCAGTACTGATTCTCATAAAAATGTTGCAGACGGAACCAGATTTTGATTTGGATATTAAAGAGGATGTAGAAGAAGAATGTTCAAGATACGGTCAGGTGAAACATATTTGGGTGGACAAGTAAGTGTACAACACATTGCACTTTATCTATATTGTTTTTTATAGGTGCTCTGATGGAGAACGAATGGAAGATTTCAACATATTTGTTTTAGGAAAATTAGATATTTTATTTTATTGCTTTTGTTTTTCATTCAGAACGTCTTGTTATTTTAGGTTATTATGACATCTGGCAGGTTAGCTTTAATTAGGAGTTTTATTTTGTTTAGAACCATATTCTTTTTGCTTCTTTGTTTTAGGGTTTCATTAGAGTTTTGGTGCCTATATGAGGGTGCTAATATACTTATTGAATGATTATTCTGGTTACTCTTGACTTCCTGTAAAATTCTGGTGACATGGAACTTTCGTTGCGATCTTGTACATACATCATCACTCACTCTCTCCACCAGAACTCTAATTGCAGCACTACCAATATAGTGCATTGCTTACTCAAAGTCACAACCAATTGAGGTTACTGAACTTGACTACATCTGAAGCTATTTTTAAGGAAAAAAAGAGTGAATATTGGCCTTTCTGTGGTATCACATTGTCATGTTGTCTACATGTACCCAATCCACTACCCTTTTAGAAAGCCATATTTATGGGAACTCTATTTTAAATTGAACCGTGTGTCTGCAATCTTTGTACACAGTTTTAGGCTTGCAACTACAGGGTGCTGGTTTGAGTTGAGATGGCCGTACAGTTCCATTCTTAACTGTTTATTTGACCTGCAGGAATAGTGCTGGGCATGTGTATCTACAGTTCGACAGCATGGAAGCAGCAGCAAGAGCTCAGCGTGCAATGCATATGAGATGGTTTGCGCGCAGGTCAATTTTAGCAATTTTCATGGTAATAATTTTCAACTATGTACGATTCTTCTGATTGTCTCTTGTATTCTAGTGACTCTTTAATCAAGATAAAAGATTTTGAAAATACATCATATTCATCTGGGACATCAGCCCAGGCTGAGAGGTTTTGAAAAACCTGCTTTGAATAGAACTTCCAGTTTCCCAGTTCATACCCCTGTACTGGCACTGAGATTTTATCTTTGAGCTCTGTAGGCTTCAACTTTTGGACTGGGTAATAAGTCCTTCAACAAGGCTCTGCTCGAATGTTGTTTTCAACTTCTTGTTGTCCTTGGCATATGCATTTCCATAGCAAGAGCAGATTTGCTGAGTATGCCCAAGGTTTGCTTTACAGGCAACTCTGCAATACAAATAGAATTCTAAACTGTTCCATTAAGTTTTAAGGAACATCCTTTTCTTCTCCGGAGTGAGAAGTGGTTTTCTTTCCTCAGGAATAACTTCACTGTAGGCCGTGATCAGAGAAATTACCGTGGTTAGAACGTGTTGGCTTTTCATTTTTTTCTGCTGGCCCCCATTATTCATGGTTTGCAGCAACATGTTCTTTTCATGTACTTGGAAGAAGAATGGAATGCTTAACTGATACTCTTTAACTTACAAGGAAGTTGGCTTTCTTCTTCCGAGTAGGAAGGGGTTTGCTGCCCTAAGAAATTGCAGAAACCACCAAAGCAACTGTTATCTTTTCATCTTTCCCTGTGTGCCCTCGCTGTTTTTTGTCTGCAGCATCATGTCTTTCCATTTTCTCAAAGAATTTGTACTTGTCTGCAGCCAACCCGTGAATATGAAGCAAGATTCCAAAATGGAGCTTGAAGGGACAGGTCAGGATTCTTGTAACAGCATTCAGCATAGTTGTCTTGATACTCTTCTTTCCTGGGATGACAATTTATGCACCCTCATTTTTTGTATACAGAGCTCACATGATATTTGTAAACCCTCCTGTCTGTCTTCCCAAGTTTTCTGACGAAAGAGCAAAATTGATTCTTTACCTGTCTGTCTTCCCAAGTTTTCTTACAAAAAGAGCAAAATTGATTTAATATGCAACTGAAGCATCTCTATCAAATGTAAAGATGGAATGCAGAATTATGCATATGCTTGAGAAATTTTATGGTGTTTGGGTGATATCCTTTTAATTATTCTCTTTGGTTCACTTTGAAGAAAGAAATAGATATAAATATATATATATAAAGAAATTTTAGGCTGAGATTTTTGTCTTTTTTGTTGGTTATGAATTTTATTGTACTTTATCTCTTTTTCTTCAAAGTGAATATCATCATATAATTAATTAGTTATTTTTTGTGCATTATAAAATTTAATTTTTTCGCTCTAGCTGAAACGGCCTGAGGCTCCATAGGAAATAGATGGAGCAACACATGCTCGACACGTCATCATTATATTAGAAAACTGTAATACCTTGTGTCCCCAGATTTTTAATTTTGCAAGAGGTTAGTTTAAAAGCGTGTTGTGGTTTTATAACAAAGGGGGTTTCTATATATTAATTATTAAAATGATGCGTCTGTGTTTTATGACCTAGTTAACTTTTTATTAGTTTTTGAACGTAATAATCTCATAAAAAAATATAGATACATATCGAACAAGTTTAAGAAATTATAAATCATTTAATATAAATAAATATATTTATTAAATTATTTTTAGCATGCTATAAATCTCATTGATTTGTTTATATTATAGTAATCAGACTCGGTCAGATTCAATCTGACGGATTGACTCCCTCGAGACCTCACCTTTACAATGGGGACCCACTGGATTAACCTAACAAAGACCTTATCTTTTTTTATATATATATATAAATAAAAAAAAATCAAATTTAAAATATCTACTTGATAAGTGGTGGGACCAAATTTATTTTTTTTTGTGATTGTTCCCAAAAACAAAGTAAAAGTAAATTAATGTACAAATATTTTTTGCGAGTGGGTGCTTTTTTTTGCCTATTAAGCCAAAAAATCGATGTAAAACACCAGTATTTAGCCTCCTATATTTTTTTTTGGATGGGTGCTTCCCAAAACAAAGCATCTAAAATGGAGGGGTACCGAAGACAAATAGTAGGCATTGTCTTGTGGAGGGCCCACCATTTTTTCTTATATATTAAAAGAAAATTTTGTTTTTTTTAATGTGGAATATATATATTATATATTCATTTATTAGTATTCATTTGAGGAAAATTATGTTAAATTATGTTTTTTTAACATAAGGGAAAAATTTTTTTGATTAAAATACTCTAACTTAAAAAATATATATATTATATTTTAAAAATATATATAAAAAATTAAATAATATTTTAAACTTCATTATTTTATAATATATATAACATATATTTATATAAATTTTTTTTAAGTTATTAAAACTTTAATTTTTTTTAATTTTTTCAAGTTAACTCGGTCTGATGCTGAAACTCAATCCTTTAACCACGTCAATTTATATATTGAGTTTAAGTTTAATCACTATAAATTATATTTTAAAAATATTATTTATCTACTTTGATAATTTATAAGCATAGCATAATAAATAATTATCATATATTGTTTTCCCCTTGTAATACGAACAATAGCACAACATTGTAGTTATAGCATAAAAATACCAAACAAATTTTTAAAAATTGTGTTTTATTGTACATTCTTTGCTTTGAAGTTAAAAAAAAATCACTTTAAATGGAAATCATATTTTTATTTTAAAATAAAATAAGAAGCCCAGCTTTTAGCCAAAAGCACAATTATTGGATTTTTTATATTAAAAACAACTTTTCTGTTATTGTTTTTTTTTTAAAAAAAATCCACATGCGATGCCAATGTTTAATATGATATCATTTCATCAAGAACAATGCTATATATATATAGCATTGTTCTTGATGAAATGATATGTTTGTATATATTAATATTACCACTCTTAGTTTTTTAAACCTAAGAATTTTTCTCATAAAAACAATATACACAAATGTTGATACTAAGAGCTTTTTCTTTGGAAAACAATTATTGTTTTATTTTATTTTTTATTATTATGCTTTTCTAGTTTTTGTTTTCCATTTAAAGGCAATAGTTTTTCTTATTTTATTTTTTTATTTAGTATTGTTAGAGTTTTCTAGTTTTTTTCCATGTAAAGTATTGTTATAGTATTTTTACAAGTGGAGACATGAGAGTCTTGTAATTATTTTAGTGTTCTTGGTCCAAGAGGTTTAACAAATCTTACTCAAAGTTTAGATTTAATTTTG